>JACDJA010000156.1_pt1 | contig 93478 bp, 79 predicted proteins | sample 7449241 | NCBI WGS metagenome assembly JACDJA01 (sample SAMN14253289, study PRJNA609438) | sludge metagenome | isolation source: initial anaerobic sludge | collected 2018-12-20 | reverse complement strand
TTCCCAGATAAACCGTTCTATATGTCCGGTCTTTTCCCATTTGTCTATATGTGGCACCACTTCCTTTTGAAGAAAATCGCGAAAGCTTTTTCTGAAAAACTCGTGTTCCTCGGTAAAATACATTTTATCCATATTCTTTCCTAAACTGATATTTTAAAGGTTATTTGAAGAAGGTTTTAGGCTCAATCAACGGACAAATATACTTGAATTAACTGTAATTTACTTTTGGTCATTCCTTCAATTTTGTCCAGCTCTGCCAGCGTTTCAATTTTTTCCCGCAATCTTCTATACTCCCAAATTTTCTTGGCCATTTCAAAGGAAATTCCCGGAATGGTAGCAATATCGGAGGCCGTGGCTGTATTGATATCCATCTTGGTTATTTCTTTTGGAGTCTTTACCGTAAAAAGGTTTAGGGCACGCTTTACCACATCTTCCTGCAGGCCATATACCTGATAAAGTTGTACGTCGCTGGAAAAACCGCCCAATTTGTTTCTGTAGGCCACGATTCTACGGGAAAGTGCCGGACCTATCCCGCTCACCTGCTGAAGTTGCTCTTCGGAAGCCGTGTTTAAATCCATCTTCTGCCCTGCGGAAACTTCGGTAAATCCGTTTTGCGATTTAGATGAAATATAATTATTCCTCGATCCGGGATGCGTAACCCACTGGGGAAACTTGAAATACGGGGCCAGCACCTGCAAAAGAGAATCGGACACGCCGGTGACCTGCTGAAATTCCCCCGCGGAATTGATCCACTTACCCTGGGCGCGATACCGCAGCAAATTATCTATTTCCTCATTGCTCATTCCCAGGATGTAACCTTTATAATCTGTAATAAAATTGGGATTAAAGGGAAAGATTTTCGGTCCTTTGCCTGCCAATTCTATTTCCTGAAGGGAGTCTAATTTGCCCTGGAGGAAAACTACTTCGTCCGACGAGAAATCCATGAAATCTTCTTCGGAAAAATCGACAAACCAGAAAACAGCCAGAAGCGAAATAATGAGAAACAACAAAATCAAAATCCCACTCCGTTGCTCTCTGTTGAACGTGAAGTGGGATTTTAAGTCCATGATGATAGGTTTTACATATGTTTCTGCATGTCTTCCAGTCCTTCCTCCAGGCCTTCGTGCTTAATGCGGATGGCATTCATATATCGCTTCAGTTCCTTGCGTACCACGGGGGTTAGCAAAACTACCCCGATAATGTTTGGCACGACCATGGCAAAAATCATGGCATCGGAAAAATTGATCACGGAGCCAAGGCTGATCACTGCGCCCACCCAAATAAAGATACAAAATAACAGCTTATAAATAAGCTCGGTTACCTTTCCTCTTCCAAAGAGATATACCCAGCCCTGCATGCCGTAATACGACCAGGAGATCATGGTAGAAAATGCAAACAGGATAACGGCAATGGTAAGGACAATTGAAAAATGTGGAATCACACTGTCAAAGGCGGTGGCGGTTAACTCTACTCCTTCCTTGACTTCCACGCCATACTGAATTATGTTGTTGTCAAAATTGGTTATCACAATCACCAGTGCGGTCATTGTACAAATAACAACGGTGTCTATAAAAGGCTCCAACAGGGCCACGATTCCCTCGCTGGCAGGATATTTGGTACGCACCGCCGAGTGGGCAATGGCCGCCGATCCCACGCCCGCCTCATTGGAAAACGCTCCCCGGCGGATACCTTGAATCATTACCCCTACCAATCCCCCGGCTATCCCCAATCCAGAAAAGGCCCCTTCAAAGATAAGTGCGAAGGCATCGCCAATGTGATGGTAATTGGCCACCAAAATTACCACGGCCCCCAACACATAAATTCCGGCCATAAAAGGCACTACTTTTTCGGTAACCATGGCAATACGTTTTATTCCTCCTATAATGACCACTGCCACGATAATGGCAATGACAGCACCAAACCACATAGCGGCACTGGTACCTTCCAGCTCAAAGAGTTTCACGAACTGCGCGGCGGCCTGGTTGGCCTGAAACATATTGCCACCACCAAAGGAACCTCCTATGACAAAAATGGCAAAAAGCACGGCCAAAATTTTTCCAAATCCCCCCATCCCCTTGTCGGCGAGTCCTTTTTTCAGATAATACATCGGGCCACCATATACGGTGCCATCGGGGCCCACATCGCGAAACTTCACCCCCAGGGTACATTCGGCAAATTTGGAAGCCATCCCCAATAGTCCGGCCATTATCATCCAGAAAGTAGCACCAGGACCACCAATGGACAGAGCCACGGCAACGCCTGCAATGTTTCCAAGGCCCACCGTTGCCGACAGAGCGGCGGTCAAGGCTTGGAAATGCGACACCTCCCCATCGGCACTGTCATCGCGAATGGTTTCGATAATATCTTCCTGCTCATTAGGGGTTACGTCGCCATAGAGGGTGTCGGCACCGTGTTTTTCAATATCCTCATACTTTCCCCTCACCACCTTGATGGCAGTGGCGAAACCGGTAAAGTTTATCAGTTTGAAATAAATGGTAAAATAGGTGGCACCGCCAATAAGAACAATAAGCACCCAGGGTATTTGGAACGATTCGGAAAAAGGGATCTCGTAAAAAATGCCCTCGACAAACCAACCGGTATATTTTGCAAATATGGCGTCGATGTTTTCCGAGGCGGTAGTTTCTTGTGAATATGTAAAAAAGGGAATTAAAATTGAAAATAGGGAAAGAAGATACTTCTTCATAGGTGATTTTTAAAAATGAAACGCTTTTCAAATAAAACGAAGCAAGATGCCTAAAAAAACTCTAATTCTCAAGAAAAAGCCCAGAAAATTGTTAACGATTTCACAAACCATCGGTTGCCAAAAAATAATGACGCCCGTTTTGGGAAAGCCGCTTCCACCTAGAGATCAAATACCGAGGTTCTCTTGGTGTTGACCAAGTCCTTCAATCTCAGGAGAAAGGCCAGGGTAAGATAAAAGGCAAATCCCACTCCCAAGGTGGCAAAGGATACGTAAATAAAAAACAGGCGAACGCTTTTGGCGCGCATGCCCAAACGATCTGCCAAACGCGACGACACATAAAATCCGCGTTTTTCAAGATAATGTCGTAATGAATAAATTGCTTGCAACACAAGCGCAAATTACATTTTTAATTTTAAAAAACCCTATATGCTAAGCCTGAAAAGTTTGTGAGGCAACGGCCTTGTCTGCCTTGCCGATAATGGCATTGCCAATGGCGCACTGCAGGCACTTGTTTTTGTCGCAATATTCGCTTTTCAACTGCAACAGGGCCTGGCTATGGCTGGCATTGTGCGCAATGGGTTTTAAGGAGTTATATTTCTTTACAATGGAATTGCTTTCCGCTGGAATGGCCGAAGCTATGTGCAGAATAGCTTCGGTAGGATCCTTCCCGTGCTTTTTGGCATAACAGAACTTCAGAGGAAGCACTGTATTGATCACCAGCAAGTCGATCAGATTTTTGGTAATGCACTTTTGCCGCTCCAAGGAGGCAATGCCAAAGTTGTAGTGCTTTTTCCAATAGTCGCTGGTACAGACCTTGAACAGTTTATAAAAATCGGGCATGGATTCCATCTCCAGCACCTGTGAAAACAGATTTTCGCGCGAGGCGTACAAAGATGCCAACTGGGCGAGCCTGATGGTGGGAAAATTAGGAGGCCGCAATCTAAAAAATTTGGGAGGAATAATATTTTCTGCGTTTAAGGAGTACTTATGCCTTAGATATGCGTATTGGTCTTGCAGATGGCGAAAATACCATTCCTGTTTTTCACCTGCCAGCAATCCTGCCTGGCCCATCAATAAGGCCTCCAGGTCGTGGCGTTCGGCAGCGCATTTTTTCACGACGGAAAAATCAAGGGATCGCGCAATGCTGAAAAAGGATTCGGAATTCACTTTTAGGCCAAAGTTTTTGCACAGCAGCCGGAAAAGCAAACTTTCCCAATGGTTTTTTGATTCGTCCAATTCCCTTAAAAGCAATTCTTCCTTTTTCTGCAATCGCTCAAAATACAACCGCTCCAGCCAATTTTCAACGGTAAAGGGGTCAATCTGGGCAAAATCGTTTTCGCAATTGATCCACTTTTTTTGTATGGCAAAGAGATTTTTATAATTCGAAAGGGTTTCTGGGATGACGTGTTTCTTTATGGGTAAAGTTGGAATAGTAGTGCCGTCGGGCCTGTAGATTTCGCAATCGTGTTCCCATACCACATGGAGGATGACATTGTCGTAAGCGGGATCATCTTGGTGGTTGTGGACATACCAATCGGAAGATTTTATGTGGATCTCCAGGTTTCCTGCCCATAGTTGGCCTGAAATCTCCAATTGGGCATTGAAAAAATCGGGACCCGAATCATGATTGTGGCTTCCCGGGTGCACCACTGCCAATGTTTCGCCGTCTGCAGTAAGGAGATTGGAGGCGTTAAATTTTTGAAACTTCCACACGTAATGCAAAAAATCCTCTTTCATAACCTTCATTTTTATCCCTGTGGTCCAAGTCCAGACCGAGAAAACAGAGTAAATTAACGTATTGCAAAGGGCACAAATAGGTCATGCCCGGTGGGGATAGAAAACTGATTTGGGGGTATGTAGGAAGATTTAAAAATTGAGGAAAGTAAATATAAGAAAAATTCAATGGACCACCGCGTCCTCCTTTTCATTTTTCTCCTGTGAATCAGTACGTTTCCCTACTTTTTCAGGAAGCGTGTCCACGAATAAAATGCGGTTCCATTTGTACAGACGGCGATAGAGGACTATATACCGCAGAATGCCAATTCCCAGAAATATCACGCAAATAATCAGGGCGGCATAACCCAGCCAATGGATTCTGCTGAAACCTTCTAGTTGCAAAAGGGCAATTCCGCCCAAGAGCAGGTAGAGGGAAGAACGGATATAGGAAAGCAGGGTGCGTTCATTGGCAAGCTTGGTGCGTTCCAATGCCAAAATTTCATTGGTATTGGCCGGAACAGGCTTGGTTCTTAAAAATCGAAATAGTTTTTTGGCTTCGTTTTTCATTTCACCATAAAGATACAAAGAATCTCGGGCGATGTTTTCATCGCAGTTACAAAATTGCAGGTTAGGGTGTCTAAACCGTATTGACGAACGCCTATTGCAATTAATCCATCGTTAATCCTCTATCAATAGTTCAAGGGCAGCCACCGATATAAAAGTTACAATTCATCCGGGCATTCAAAATTAAAGAAATATCCTTCCTGCCTTATTCCTCCACAAAACCGTGCTGGCGCATCCAATCTGGATTGTACATTTTTCCCACATAGCGGCTACCGTGGTCGTGAAAAAGAACGACCACCACATCGTCCTTGGTGAATTTATCCTTCAGCTGAAGCAGTCCCTTGATGGCCGCCCCGGCTGAATTTCCCAAGAAAAAACCTTCTTCGCGGGCCAATTTTTGGGTATAGATGGCCGCATCTTTGTCGGTTACTTTTTCAAAACCATCGATTATGCTGAAATCCACATTTTTGGGAAGAATATCTTCTCCAATTCCTTCGGTGATGTAGGGATAGATTTCGTTTTCATCAAATATCCCGGTTTCGTGGTATTTTTTAAAAACACTTCCATAAGTATCAATACCCCAAACCTTGATATCAGGATTTTGTTCCTTAAGGTATTTTCCCACACCGCTTATGGTGCCACCGGTACCCACACCCACCACAAAATGCGTGACTTTTCCATCGGTTTGCCGCCAGATTTCAGGACCTGTACTCTCGTAATGGGCCTTGGTGTTGCTCAAATTGTCGTATTGGTTTACATACCAACTGTTGGGGGTTTCCTCTGCCAATCTCTTGGATACGGAATAGTAACTCCTGGGATCGTCCGGAGCTACGTCGGTAGGACAAACAATCACCTCACTGCCCACGGCCCGGAGGATATCTATTTTCTCCTTGCTCTGTTTATCGCTGATTACGCAAATCATTTTATATCCCTTTACAATGGCGGCAAGGGCAAGACCCATTCCTGTATTTCCCGAGGTGCCTTCTATAATGGTACCGCCCGGTTTTAACCTGCCATCTGCCTCGGCATCTTCTATCATGGTGAGAGCCATTCGATCTTTTACAGAGTTTCCGGGATTAAAGGTTTCATATTTGGCAAGGACCAAAGCGGGAATATCCCCAATTATTTTGTTGATTTTCACCATTGGAGTATTGCCGATGGTTCCCAAAATGTTTTCTGCGTATTCCATAAATTTTTTTTGAAGAGAACTCCCCTGAAAAGCAGTAAGAAGTTCGGCGGCAAAGATACAATTTATTGGGGAAAAGTAAAGTTCCCAAGGGATTTTCAACCATTGGGGACTGATAACTTCCCACTGAAATAATCCTATATTTTACAATGGTACATTTGGTGGTATTTTCATTGGCCGCATCCTTAGAAGTGCAAAAATTTCTATCCAGAGCTTTTATTTCGAAATATCACTAATCACTCAAACCGTATCGCCTTCACCGGGGAAATCTTTGTAATAAGAATGGCCGCAACCAAAAGCATGACCAGGCAGAGAAAGAAAGTACCGACATTGAGAATGAGGATATACTCCCAACTGAGGTACACCGGTGCTTCCGAAACATAATATGTGTCGGGGTTTAGCGGAAATACCTTTCCATATTTTTGAAGGACCAACAGCCCTATGCCGATAAGGTTTCCCCAGAACAAGCCAATGGCGATAAGATACATGGCATTGTATAAAAATATCTTGCGCACGCTGCTATCGCTGCTTCCCATAGCCTTTAAAATTCCAATCATTTGGGTACGCTCCAAAATCAGGACCAGCAAGGCGGTGATCATATTGATACCGGCAACCAGAATCATAATTCCAATAATGGCCAAAATATTAAAGTCGAACAAATCCAGCCATTCAAAGATGGACGCGTATTTGTCCCTAATGGTTTGGGTGTCCAGGTTGCTTCCCGTTTCTCTGTAAACGGCATTCCCAATGGGAACAATTTCGTCAAAGTCATTGACAAATACCTCAAAGGCGCCCACCTGGTTTTCGTCCCATTTGTTGAGCCGTTGGATATGCCGGATATCGGTAATGATAAATTGCTGGTCAAACTGCAGAAAGCCGCTGTTGTAAATGCCCACAATCTTAAATCCCCGGCTTCGGGGAGTGCTGGAAACGGCGTCGTTGAGAAAATAGGTCACTACCTTATCGCCCAATTTCAAGTGCAAACGGTTTGCCAAATATTGTGATATGAGAATCTCCTCGTTTAAGTCGCCTTTAAAATCGGGCAACCGGCCCTCCACCAAATAATCCTTGAAGTATTCCCAATCGTAATCGCTGCCCACGCCTTTTACCACTACTCCCTCAAAATCGGTTTCGGTCCTGATCACCCCACCCTTCGAGGCGGTTACCTGAACGTGTTTTATTCCATCCACGGTTTTAAACTCGGGATAAAATGGTTGGTCCTTGGAAATGGGATTTTGCGAATCGTTGGAAAAATTGGTGTCGAAATTGGTGATAATGATGTCCCCATTGAAAGCGGAAACCTTTTCGCGGATTTTTTTCTGCAGTCCAATGCCCGTGGCAATAGAGATGAGCATCATAATAACCCCAATGGCGATGGCCGTAATGGCAATTTTTATAATCGGAGCCGAAATACTACTTTTATAGTCCTTGGAAGCAATGATGCGCCGAGCGATGAAAAATTCGTAATTCACTGGGATTATATGAGGTTTACTTTTTTCAAAAATACATTTTTATTGGTTCTATTGACAATTTTATCCTGCGGAAGTTCGGTTGAGAAAAAAGAACAGGGAGTAGAGAACAAAGAAGAGACCCAGGCAGGGAATCACGTAACAGGATTGGGGACCCAGGACGAGGATATTGTTGTTGGGGCAGAACAATTCCCACTTTATTCAGAATTGCTGAAGGGAAAAACTGTAGGGGTGGTTGCCAATCAGACATCCTATTTGGAAAAAGAAAAACAACATTTGGTAGATTTTTTAATTGCGAAAAATATCGCGGTAAAAAAGGTATTTGCTCCCGAACACGGATTTCGCGGTACCGCCGATGCGGGAGAACACGTAAAGGATGGGGTGGATGCAAAAACGGGAATTCCATTGATTTCCCTTTACGGCAGCAATAAAAAGCCTTCCCAGCAACAGCTAAAAGGTTTGGATATTGTTGTCTTTGACATACAGGATGTGGGAGCACGGTTTTATACCTATATCTCTACCCTACACTATGTAATGGAGGCCTGTGCCGAAATGGGCATACCCGTGCTGGTGCTGGACAGACCCAACCCCAACGGACATTATGTAGATGGGCCCATTTTGGAAATGGCACACCAGAGCTTTGTCGGCATGCATCCCGTTCCCGTGGTTCACGGAATGACCATTGGCGAATATGCACAGATGATCAATGGCGAAGGCTGGTTAAAAAACGGAATGAAATGCGAGCTTTCCGTAATCAAAATGAAAAATTACGACCATCAAAAAAAATACGCCCTTCCTATAAAACCTTCGCCCAATCTTCCCAATGACCAGGCGATAAACCTCTATCCCAGTCTGTGTTTTTTTGAAGGCACCTTTATAAACGCCGGCCGTGGAACCGATTTGCAATTCCAGGTTTTTGGGGCTCCCAGCCTGCCCCCCTCAAAATACCCGTTTAAATACACTCCCCAACCCAATGAAGGTGCGAAAGATCCAAAATTCAAGGGGCAGCTATGCCATGGAAAAGATTTGAGGCAGACACCAAGGCTGGATAAAATCAATCTTCAATGGTTGATCGATGCCTATAATGACCACCAAAACACGGCAGCCGATAAGGGAGAAAAAAAGGATTTCTTTAATTCTTTTTTTGTGAAATTGGCCGGAACCCAACAATTGCAACGGCAAATCGAGGCGGGAATGCCATCAGGGGAAATTCGCGAATCTTGGCAAGATGGCCTGGCGAAGTTTGGGAAGATTCGGGAAAAATATCTACTGTATCCCTGAAAAAAAATCAAAGGAAAAGTGATTTTTCAAAAATTATCTCCCTCACACCCAAAAAACATATTACTTTAATTTCCGTTTCATCTCCTCCACAATATTATAGGCCGCAGGGCAAATGGCGACATTCTTTAAGGTAAGATTGGAAATCTGATGGAATTTCTTTCTATCCGTATGGGGGAATTCCCGGCACGCCTTGGGTCTCACCTCGTAAATACTGCAGTGGTTATCGGCTCCCAGAAATTCGCATGGCACAGATTGCAGCACATAATCATTGTCCTCATCAATTCGCAAGTAGGTTTGGATAAAATGTTTGGGCTTCATCCGAAAATGTTTGGCAATCCGTTCGATGTCCTTGTCCGTGAACAATGGCCCGGTGGTCTTGCAGCAGTTGGCACAGCCAAGACAATCGGTTCTGTGGAATTCGTCTTCATGAAGTTCCCGCATCAACATGTCCAGATGTTTTGGAGGCCTTTTCTTCAGCACGGAAAAAAACTTTTTGTTTTCCTTCTCCGCCTCCTTTGCCTTCTGCGGAAGGTGTTTTATTATGGTCTCCATTTCTGTGTTTCTCGCACTCATTACTTCAAAGCTGTTTCGGAATGTTTCGGCTTGCAAAACTACTGCCTTGAGAGCTACTCTTTCATATATTCGCCAAAATATTTCAGCGGAAATGATCTCCAATAATTCTACTTTCGTTGTAAATTATCTGCTTCCTTACGACAGGCACCAAAACTTAAAATTATATGAAAGACATTATCGGCTCGGCCTTGCTTGATTTTTTCCACGGAAATTATTCCGAAGATATTCTCACCGAAACAAATATTTCCGAAGAAGATGTACTTCCACTGCCCTATCTTTTTCGAAATTTTGAAGAAATGCCCGAGATGGAACGGAAAGCTTTGGAACTCGCCCAGGGACGAATTCTCGACGTGGGTTGCGGCGCGGGGAGCCACTCCCTCTACCTTCAGGAAAAAGGAATGGAGGTAGTGGCCATTGACACTTCCGAAGGAGCAGTTGAAGTCTGCCTTTTAAGAGGCATTAAAAATGTGACAAACCTCGATTTACTGAATTTGAAAAACGAGAGATTCAACACTATTTTGTTGTTGATGAATGGCACGGGTATTTTTGGAAATCTGGACAACGCCCCAAAATATCTTCGGCATTTAAAAAGCCTGTTAAAGCCGGAAGGACAAATCTTGATCGATTCGAGCGATCTTCAATACATGTACGATTCTGCCGAAGATGGAGCCATTTGGGTTCCTGCCGACCGGTATTACGGCGAACTGGAATTTGTTATGCGATATAAGGGAGTGGAAAGCGATCCATTTGAATGGCTTTATCTGGACGAACGCACTCTGGAACAATTATGTATTGAAAATAATCTCGAATTTGAGGTAGTTTTCCGCGGAGAAAATTATGATTACTTGGCCAGGATCACTCGCGGGAAATAGCTTTTATTTCTTTACTAAAAATTTTTTGGAACCAAATAAACCGCGAAGGACGGAGGGGATGAAACCACATTTTATTCCGAAGTACTCTCTTCTGCTTCATAAACCATTTCGCCATTGATAAAAGTTGCCACTACCTTGGTGTTGGGAAGCTCTTCCTCATCGACTTCCATAATATCCCTGTCGAGAATGGTGAAGTCGGCAAATTTTCCCACTTCAATGCTTCCCTTTTCCTTTTCCTCAAAATTGAAAAAGGCGGCCCAAATGGTCATGCCCCGTAGTGCTTCCTCGCGGGTGAGCGCTTCTTCGGCCTGAAAACCGTTCTCCGGAAAATTCTTTAGATCCTTTCTGGCCACGGCGGCGTAAAAGGTGTACATAGGGTTAACGTGCTCTACGGGAAAATCGGTACCAAGGGCAATCTTTCCTGCTTTTTCCAACAGTGTTTTATAGGCATAGGCACCCTTCATACGTTCGGCGCCAATCCTATCCTGGGCCCAATACATGTCGCTGGTGGCATGGGTGGGCTGTACGGAGGGAAGGATATTATTGTCATCGGAAAAATAGTCAAACCCTTCGGGAGGAATTATCTGCGCATGCTCCACCCGCCATCTTCTGTCCGATTTGCCTTCAAGAACTTTCTTATAGACTCTCAATACCGAAATATTGGCCGAATCGCCAATGGCATGGCTGTTCATTTGAAATTCTGATTCGGCAATTCTCGAGGCCAGTTTTTCCAATTCGGAAGTAGGGGTAATCATGGCTCCATAATGGCCGGGATGATCGCTATAAGGTTGCCGAAGCGCCGCTCCCCGGGATCCCAGCGCACCATCGGAATAGACCTTAAAGGAACGCACATTCAATCTCTCTGTTTTATACGGACCTTGGGCGAGATAATAATCCAGATTTTCGGGACTATTGCTTACCATGGCGTAAACCCTTAGCTTAAACTTCCCCTGCTTTTGAAGGGTGTCTATCAATTCTATGATATTTCTGTCCAGTCCGGCGTCGTCCACCGTGGTCAATCCGTAACTCAAGGCAATTTTTTGCGCTTCCAGTAGAGCAGTGTTGGATACATTTTCATCCACGGGTGGCAAGGTTTTATTGATCAAATCCATGGGTTTGTCAATGATAACCCCCGTGGGCTTGCCATCCTTGAGGACAATTTCTCCGCCCTTCACTTTGGTTTTCCCGGTGATGCCGGCCAATTCAAGTGCTTTGGAATTTACCAAAAGCGCATGGCCATCCACGCGGCGCAGCGCCACTGGGGTTTCGGGAAAGAGGGAATCCAATCTCTCCTTGGTGGGAAATTCTTTGTCATCCCATCCATTTTGGTCCCACCCGCGGCCAACGATATAATCGGCATTTTTTTCCTCCTGGAAGGCGACCAATTTTCCCAGCACCTCGTCAAAACTTTTGGTTCCCACCAAATCGACGTGCTGCAGACCCAGCCCCAATCCGTAAAGATGGGCGTGAGCATCGATAAGTCCCGGAACCACCGTATTGCCTTTGGCATCGTAGGTTTCTTTGATGGTGTATTTCAGTTCGAGCTCCGGTTTTAGGCCGATTTCGAGAATCTTTCCGTCCTTTACCACAAAAGCATGGGTTTTGCTGAAGTCTTTGTCTACCGTATAAATAGTGGCATTTTTTATCAGCAAGTCTGCGGGAATTTTATCCGGGGCGCAGGAAAATAGGAAAAGGGCAATTAAAACAGGAACCAAATTTTTCATTTCGTACAAATTGATTTGTAAAAATAGAAAAGAAATGGAATTAGCTACGCTGGAGAGTGAAGGAATGATAATTTCAAATTCAAAGAAGCGGTCTGTTTTGTTTATGGTATTCAAATTTCATTCTTTTAATAGTAAAATGATCAAAAACCTAGGATTTATGACCTCAAGGTAAATCAGGTTTTTTTGAATGAACAATCGGTTATCCTTCAGAATAAGGTAATAAGGTTGAAAACAACCTCGAAAAGGTTATCAAGGTAATAAGATTCTGGATAACTGCAAGTCAAAATAAACCAAACCAATAGCACCTTATCTGCCAACAAGAGATTACCTCAATTGTCCATACTTGTATCGGATAATAAGTTTATTAAAGAAAAAACTCTCGCGCCGGTCATTAAGACCATAAGGTTTTTTGGAATACGATAAATTTTCCATTTGCTAAAGCTATGGACCGAACAACGCCTAAAATAGTCTAAAGCAATGAATGAAATTGACCTTATCACCTTAGTAACAGTGATGATAGCAAGATATAATCTCGCCTTATTACCTTATTTGTCAAAATGGAAAAGAGAGATTGTTTAACCAAAAAAAAATCCGATCTGGAAGTTAACCCTTCTCCTCTCCTCTTACCAATCAAACTTATAAGTGAGCCCTGCCAAACCCTGAATACCTTGAACCGGATAGTTCATCCATTTGGTATAATTGTCGCTGAACAGATTGCTTCCCCTAACAAACACAGAGAGCCGGTCGGTGAAGCGATAACCTAAGTGCACATTGGCATCCACGTAGGAGTCCAGGGTAACCTCTTCAGAAATAAAAAATGTATTCTCCACCAAATCCTTTCGCTCGCCTACATAAAAAATAGAAGCTCCCCCATAGAGTTCTTCTGTAATTTTGAAATTGGAAAAGAGCGAGGCCTTGATTTCGGGAAGGTTCCAAGGCTGGCTTTGGCTATCGGTGTTATAATTAAAATATTCCGCATTGACCCCCAAGGAAAATTGATCGGAAAAAGCGACCTGTAGCTCCCCAAACACCGAAAGGGTATTGATATCGTCGTAAACTACCTGGAAGGAATTTCCGTATTCATATCCCTTAAGTCCGGGAACAATGGTCTTTAACGGATTGGCCCGAAAAAGAGATTGGTTTTCTGTCTTGCCGTAGGAAGCCCTGAGATTATACGCCACGGAATTGGTCATTTTTCCCTTTACACCTGCAAAACCATTGTAGAGATTTTTAGACGGTGCAATAAGCAAGGTTGGCGACACATAAGGATTTTCCTCCTTATATCCATAATATGAATTTTGTTGCAATCCACCATCCACGCCGGCATAGACAATTGCGGCCTCCTCCATAAGACGATAGGAAGCGTTGACCTGGGGATATAAGGAAAAGTCTGTTTCACTGTTTTCCGTGTCCATACTTATATAAGCCGCCACACCAAGGGAAATGGACAGATCGTCATTGACAAAGGCAATGGAGGGAGCCAATCCCGCATTCAAAAATCCATATTGCAACTTATTATTATAAAAATCTCTACTGAAACTTCCCGTGAGATAATCCACATCTCCTTTTATTCTGAAATCCACTCCTTCCAAGGGAAAGGAAAATTCCGGCCTTAACCGTGCATTCACTTCCGAAGAGGAAAAGGAATCGCCCGTGAAACGAATTTTCAGATCGGCCTTTTCAAAGATGGAATTGTCAAAAGCCATACTTCCTCCCAGATATGCGCCAAAATAGTTTTGCTGCGGATCTATTTGATCGAGCACTGGCTGTGAATAAGAAACAAAATCCTCATTCAACCCATACCAATTAAACAACTGGTGCTCCACGCCAAAATCCAAGGAATAGGAAGCATCGCGTTGCCGGCTGGAATAGGTGGCATCCAAATGGGTATCGTAGTATTTGTTGTCCAATTCCACCCCTTTTATGTCCCCTTGTGAGGAATTGTGGCGGAAGAAAAAGCCCACATTGTCGGTACGGCTTATTTCAAAGTTGCTATACAGTTCTCCCAAAATAGTAGTGTAGTTGCCAAAGCCCAAACTGGCGTAATTGTCATAAAACTTTTCTTTTTTGGCGCGCTCCACCGCAGCCGCCTTTCCCTTGGCAGGGGTAAAGGTGGAAGCCACCGGCACTGAAAAGATATTGTATTCCACAGCTTTCTTTTCGGTGGTGGTAGAATCATTTAAACTCGGTGTTTCCTTAACTTTAAAGGCATCGGAAATGGTTGGGGTGTAGGGTTTTACTATGTTCACCACTTCGGTGCCCAGTTCCTTTTCTTGGGAAGAGACGGAAAAGCTGAACAAAAAGGTTAAGACCAAGGATAAAAATGCTATTCGTTTAGTTGACATATCGATATTCTAAGGTTGTGTACTTGATTTTAAAGCCTACAGGTTTTGAGAACTGCTAGATTTTGACGAAGATTTAATTTCCGGTTTCTACCGACGAATTTGTTTTCGCCTCGGCATTCTTGATAACGGCCAATTCTGCCCTTGCTTCCTCCACTACATCGGGAAAATCGGGAAAGTTTTTTATCACGTTATCCAATATATATGTGGCCTGATAAGCATCTTTTAGCGCATAAAAGTTTTTGGCCATCAGCACCAGCCCTTTGGCTCCGTAATCTTTATAGGCAGAATATTCCTTGGCGAGTTTTTGCACGGCAGCGTTGGAAGCTTCATACTTGCCCTCTTTGTTTTTAAAATAAGCATCGTAATACAAGGCTTCGGCAGCCAGTCTTCCCGTTGCTATTTTTTGAACTTCAGCATAGGCCAATTTCGCTTTCGTTTCGTTGTTTGTTTTCATCGCAGACCGGGCAATGATCACTTGGGCATCACTCTTAATGGCATTGTCAATCTTGGCATTGCCAAGAACTTTTTCCGCATAGGCAACCGCATCGGCATATTGTTTCAACTCATAAGAAGCCTTCATGATGTTGGTTTGGGCAAAAATTATGTTTTGGGGAAAATCGGCTTCGCTTTCCAACCTTTTTAAATAGGAAAGGGCGTTCTGATAGTCTTCCTTCCCCAAGTACAATTCTGAAATCCGCGCCAATGCCTGTTCGCTAAAAGTACTGCGCTCACGATCTACCACATATTTGTAATGGGGAATGGCCCCATCGGAATCATTATCGCTGAACAATATTTGCCCCAGATAGAAATGTGCCTTGAGCGCATTTCTTCCGTTGGGGAATTGTTTTAGGTATTCCTCAAAACGCTTTTTTGCCAAAGAAGTGTTATTGGCCAAATACGGCTGTTCCGCGGCCATATAACTATCGTCATCCAATTCGGCATCGCCCACTTCCACATAATCCAAGGTTTTTACCCAGGCGGCGTATTCGTTGACCTTCCCTTCATCTATATAAATAATTTTTGCAGAAGACACCGCTTGCAAAGCCTCGGGAGTGGAGGGATATTCTTTGGCCACTCTCTTAAAAATGGCCAGGGCCTCATTGCTTTTCCCGGTATTGTCCAGTATCAACGCCTTCTTCAGCAGGGCTTTGGGAACAAAACTGCTGGTGGGATTGTCGCGCACGAGCTGATCATAGGCAGAAATGGCCTGAGAGTTTTTGTTTTGGGCCACATAAGTATTTCCCAGTTCGTAAAGGGCGTCATCCTGATAAACCGATTTTGGATATTTCTTGATAAAAGCTACCAGTTCCTCCACCTTTTTTTCTGCCCTATCCACAAATCCATAACTGATGGCCTTTTGAAATTCGGCGTAATCATTCCCGCCCATTTCAATGGCGGAATTGTAATTTTCCATGGCCGGCCAGTATTGGCTGGTAACAAAATAACTATCTCCCAAACGCATAAAGGCATCCTTTTTTCGCGTAGCATCTGCCTTGGAAGGGTTTACATAATTTTTGAAGTTCTTGATGGCATTGGCGTAATCCTTTAATTTGAATTGGGTATAGGCCAAATTATAGGTGAAATTGGCATATTCTGGGGTAGATTTGGCTCCCGACATTTTTTGAAATTCCTGATAATTCCCTAAGGCATTTGCAAAATTGGAAAGCTGATATTCACTTTCCGCCTTCCAAAAAGTGGCCCGTGCTGCAATAAGAGTATCATGCGGTTCCTTTAGGCTTTTGTCCAAATAAGAAAGCGCCTCTTGGTATTTTCCTTCATTATAAAGTTCCAGACCATAGTAAAACGCTACTTTCTGATAGGCTGCCTTGTCGCGGAAATTTTTATTGCTTTCCAGCAACGCCAGGGCCCCCTTATAGTTCTTTGAAGATATATAACTGTCTATCAAAAGCGTTTTAAGCTCTTCCACGTTGGGATTCTTCGGATATTTTTCTATAAAATCAATAAGAACCTGGGGAGTACTTTTATAGCTGTTGCCTATTTCATAGCTCAATTTGGCATAATTGAGAAAGGCATCTTCCTGAATCTCGGCACTGAAGTCCATTTCGGAAGCATTTTTAAAAGCATTTAGCGCCTGTTGTTTTTGATCGAGCTTTAGATAACTTTCGGCCAGGTGATAATAGGCGTTCTGGGCAACGGCATCCTTTCCGCCAATTATTTTATTGAATTCCCCAATGGCTTTTTCATAATCGCCCTGTTTGTAATATGCGTAGCCCAATTGATAATAATCGGTATTGTTCCACTTGCCCCGGGTGCCCTTATATTCTTTTAAATAAGGTATAGCTTGGTCATATTGGCCAAGATTGAAGTAACTCTCACCGATGATTTTGGAAAGCTGGCTTTTCTCCTGCGGATTGGATTTGGAATACTGCTCCTTCCCCATCTCAATGGCCTTTTCAAATTTGCCCAACTTAAAGTTCATATCGGCCTGATAATATGACAAGTCTTCGGAATAACGATCCTCTCCCTTTACTTCTTCAAAAAGTTCGTTTGCTTCTTCATAGTCATCGCTTTCATAGGCCATAAATCCGAGGTAATATTTTGCCTGGGAGCCGTATTTTTCAGAATTGGCCACACTGTTGAAGTAGTTTTTGGCTTCGTCAAATCGTTTGGCCTTAAAATAGACGTAGCCATTGTTGAATTCAAAGCGCTCGCGCTCACTACGGCTCAAATTGGAAGCATCCACCTTGTCATACCATTTTTGTGCATGGGAATATTTTCCGTTTTCAAAATAGTAGTTGGCTACATCCAAAAAAGCGGAATTGCGCTTAAGGCTGGTAGGATACTTTTCTACAAATTCCTCCATGAGCTGATCGGCATTCTGCTGGTTAAGGCGTACGGCGGCATTGGCTATATAGTAGGCACTATCGCTTTGCATGGTTTCGTCCTGGGTATTGTTCTTTATTTTTTCAAACAGGTTTTGGGCCGCCAGGTATTGGCCGTTGTGGTACAGTTCCAATGCTTGGTTAAATTCCACCAACGCATTGGTATAAGCCGCTGTTTGCTGCGAAAAGGATGAAAATGAAAGAGATAAAAAAAGCGAAAAGACAAGAAGGTTCTTGATCATTGGTTACAGTTTTTAAAGGGCGTAAAGATATTTAATCCTAAATGTAGAGGTGCACTATACTGTAAACTTTTAGACTTTATTAACGATTGAAAATATACCGTCTTTCATGGAGGATAACGTGTAAAATAGTGAATAAGTATTAACGGCCATCCATAATAAATATTTGGGATTTTAACTTTGGAATAAGAGAAGGGCGGTTATAAAAAAATAAAATTTATTTTTAAGAAGAAATTCTCCGTCTCCAAAACATTTCGTCATTACCAAATTCAAGGGAAAATACAGAGCGGAATCCATTAGGGCACAATGGTGGGACTACGGCTGGAACGGAGCCTACTTTATCACTATCTGCACCCAAAACCGAAGACACTATTTTGGAAAGATAAAAAACGGAAAAATGACACTGTCTGAATTAGGAATCATTGCCGATATTTTTTGGCACGAAATCCCCACCCATTCCAAATTTGTTTCATTGGGTGAATTTGTGGTGATGCCCAACCATATCCATGGAATAATATTAATTGACAAACCAGAAACAGTCCCGGAAATCAAACCCACCCATTCGGCCCAGACAGCCGCCAAATCAACAGCCACGGGGCCAACGGCCCCCGTAGATACAAGGCATGCCTTGTATCAACTGTCCCAGACCTCGCCACCGTCCCAGACCCCGCCACCGTCCCGGACCTCGCCACCGTCCCAGACCCCGCCCACACCCATCCCCGGAAAAACCCGGTTTCAAAATCAGGGAAAAAACACCATATCGTCCATAGTGGGATCGTACAAATCGGCCGTGACAAAACACGCCAATCGTTTGGGTTTAGCCAATGGATGGCAATCTGGTTTTTACGATAATATAATTAGGTCCCGGCCAGATTATATTCGCATTGAAAATTATATATTGAACAACCCCTCAAAATGGCAACAGGATAAATTTTATGGAAACACCTAATCTCTACTTTCAATTTCCTTCTTTTGCCATAAATCAAATACTTCCATTATTTTTATAAAAAATTGACTCGATGAAAAACCTGATTTTTATAATTGCCTTTTTATTTTCGCTGTCTATTAACGCGCAGAGAAATCCTTTTAAAAACCTTACGGAGAAAAACGGGAAGATAGGGATTGGCACAGAGGCTCCCGACGAGTTGCTCACGGTAAAGGGCGTGATCCATTCGCAAGAGGTGAAGGTAGACCTCAATGGCGCGGTGGCACCGGATTATGTCTTTGAGAAATATTTCCGCGGAATTTCCGCGATTTTTCCGGAGTATCAATTGATCTCCCTACAAGAGCTCGAGCTTTTTTTGAGAGAAAACGGCCATCTTCCCAAAATCCCTTCCGCAGAAAAAATGGAAGAGGACGGGCTTGCGTTAAAAGAGATGAATCTGCTCTTGTTGGAAAAAATTGAGGAACTCACTCTTTATACCCTCGAGCAACAAAAGGAAATCGATTTGTTAAAGGAAAAGGTGTCAAATATAAAATAAGTATCATCCGGAAGTTGCAGGTGGCCGGAATTGAGGTTATTTTTGTCCCTCGCCTCCGCCCGCGAACCGTAGCACTTATAACAAATAACCCAAATAACAATGCCCGAAAACGTTTTATTCCTAAAGGATGCCGCAATTTACCAAGGAGAAAACCTGGTCCTTTCCGATGTTTCCGTCTCTGTGGACAAAGGCGAATTTGTATATCTAATAGGAAAGACGGGGACGGGCAAGAGCAGTTTTATGAAAACGCTTTATGGCGACCTGCCCTTGCAGGAGGGAGAAGGGAATATTGTAGGATATGACTTGGCCACCCTTAAGGAAAAGGACATACCTTTTTTACGCCGAAAACTGGGAGTGGTGTTCCAGGATTTTAAATTGCTGAACGACCGTACCGTCCATAACAACCTAGACTTTGTATTGACCGCCACTGGGTGGAAAGACAAAAGGGAAAAAGAAGAAAGAATAAACCAGGTTCTTTCCAAGGTTGATATGAAGACAAAGGCATTTAAATATCCCTATCAGCTTTCGGGTGGGGAACAACAGCGCGTGGCCATTGCCCGTGCCCTATTGAACGATCCCGAGCTTATTCTGGCCGATGAACCCACCGGAAACCTCGATCCCCAGACAAGTGTGGAGGTTATGGAAGTTTTGCGGGAAATAAATGCTGCGGGCAACACCATCCTCATGGCCACTCACGATTACGCCTTGCTTTTAAAATATCCTTCCAAGACTTTAAAGTGCGACCAAAATCAGATTTTTGAAGTAGTGCAGAAGACAGTGTAAGCATTTTCGGTTTTTATTTCCCCTAGTGCTTCACAGTGAAATTGATGAAAATGAAAATCATATTGACGCTACCTTCCAAAATTTATACTATCCTAGGTGTACGGCGATAGTCAAAATTTTAACCTGACAATAGTCGTTTCACCTTTAGTCATTTAGAACCTCTGGATCGCGCAGTCTTAATTCACATTCCTTTTCTAAGCTGCGATCGATTTTTAAAAGGATACCCTCAGAATTGTTCGGTCTAAGAACCGTGTTCTCCCTTAGGACAATTCCCTTTTTTGATGTCAGTTGTAAGGTGGCATTATCGGTGAATTCTTGATTTTGCATCCTCACTTCAGAAAGGGACGTCAGTTTAAAATCCCATCTGCTGAAACGCTGGTTTTCAATCCTAACCGGTCCTTTTTCCGAAAACATATCAAACACCATCTTCACGGCCTTTCCCGTGTTGAGCATCCCGGCCCCGTACATTCCCTTATACGGCTTATTGGCTTCAATGTCATCGATATTGGTGGAAGTGAATTTTATAATGGTTTCCACCTCCTCGGCAGGAAAACAGGGATATAGCGAAAACATAAGTCCGATAGAACCCGTGACCAGTGGAGCAACCCCTGAGGTCTGATTATATTGGCTTACATCCACTTTCCCGTGAAGGGCCAATTCGCCATAGCGAAAAATCCCCACCGAAGGAGCTACTATGTCGATTTTATCGTTCAGGTTTTTTATGCTTATGGGGTAGAGATGTGGGGGCAAGGTGGTGTCGTTGTTTTTGAAGCCTCCGGTTCTGCCCACGTGATATCTTATGTTTTCCACATAATAAAGGTCTTTGTCCTTTTCTATTTTTATGTTTTCATGATAATCGGCATAACGGTGGGAGGCCGAAGAAACGGCTATAACCTTGTCATACGAGGCGGGATAGTAATACATCTTGCCTTTTCCAATGCTAAAACTGGGATTGTGCCCTATGGCCACGACCACCGTGCCATTCTCCATCATTTCGTCAATGGCCAATTGCGCGGTTTCGTATGATTTTCGGATACCCCAACTGCAATTGATCACTTTTACCCCCATTCTGGACAACTCCAGAAGTTGTTCCAATGTCTTGAAATGGCTATAATTGGTAGAATAAATACTGCAGTTATAGCAAACCCCTGCAATTCCATAAGCGTTATCGCCTTGTCCCGCCGCCGTTTCGGCTACGGAATAGCCATGGCCCTTTGAAAGGGGCGACTCTTGAATAACTTTTGTTTTTCCGGCAAATTCCCTGTCGTCCGGATCAATGCCTCCATCGGAAATTCCGACGATAATATCGCGCGATCCCGTGGTATAGTACCAGGCTTTTGGCACCTCCATCACGTCGAGGTAATCCAGGTTTACCTGGGCTCCAAGGTTATCGCCTATGGTGCTGGTAAGGCCGTAATCATTGGGTTCGAAGATTTTTTTGTCCTCCTCGGCAATGACCTCTCCAAATTCAAAAAGATGAGGGACCTCGGATAACAAATCATCTAACAGACTTTCCTTATTTGCAATGACAAAAAAAGTCTTCTTTAAATCTTGTTTTTTGGCGTGTTTCCACGTTTTCCTGAATCGCTTAATCTTGTATTTCGTTAGCACCGACTTTAGTTTGGGATCATTTCCCGAATACACCAGAAAATCGCCCTGTTTCTCAAAAGAAGGAACAAAGGCGGTATCCCGTGCCCGAAGATAAAACCAGGCTTCTTCTTGTGAAACAGCCGATGCCGAGGACAAAACCAGGATGAAAAAAAATATTAAATTTCGCAAAACTGTTTATTTTTTCACAAGTTACCCAATTTCTTAAATTGATCCCATTTGCATTTAAAAATTGTCAATGCTATTTTTAATGGCGAAGGGAAAAAGATTGGTGTATTTTAGCCCAGTGAATATAGCGACAAGATGATTTCCATTCTCATTCCCACTTACAATTTCAACGTGCTCCCATTGGTAGGTGCTCTTCACAAGGAACTTTCCTCGGTAGAAGTGGATTGGGAAATACGGGTTTACGACGATGGATCTACGGCCAATTCCGAAGAAAACCTTACTCTCCACACCTTTCCGCATACTGTTTTTAAAAAGCTTCCCACCAACATTGGCCGTACCGCTATCCGCTCCTTGATGGCCGAGGAAGCCCAGTACAATTGGCTGCTGTTTTTGGATGCCGATGTGCTTCCTAAAAATTATAATTTTATCCAGAAATATTTAAAACACATTGAGGACCCCAGTGTCGACCTCTGTGTGGGAGGAATTATTTACGAAAATAAAAAACCGGAAAAGGAATTTAGCTTGCGGTGGGCATACGGCAAGGCCCGCGAAGCCAAATCGGCAAAGATGAGAATGCAAAATCCCTTTGTCATTGTCTCTGCCAACCTCTTGATACGAAAGTCCGTATTTTTGAAGGCCAATTCAGCATTGGATAATTTTTACGGCCTGGACATACTGTTTGGACAAAGATTACAGGAGCTCCACGCCAAGGCTATCCATATTGATAATCCGGTTTATCATTTAGGACTGGAAGAGAATTCCATTTTTTTGAAAAAATCACTCAAAGCTGTGGAAACTACCGTTATATTGGAAAACAAGAGAATTATGGAGACCAATCTAAGACCTTTGCAGTTGAGTTATGTTAAACTGAAAAATCTGGGTTTGGTGAACATTTTCTCCTATTTGATTTCTCCATTCGAAAAAACAATGGAGAAAAATTTTCTGTCAAACAGCCCCAATCTGTTCTGGTTTGATCTATATCGACTCAATTATTACATCAAATTGAAAAAAAAGGACAATGCCTAAGTTTTCAGTCATCATCCCGCTTTATAACAAGGAAAAGGATATCTTAAAAACCCTCCGCAGTTTAAGAGAGCAAACTTTTGCAGACTTTGAGACCATAGTGGTTAACGACGGTTCTACGGATGATGGAGCAAAACTGGTCGAGGATTTTAGGGACCCCCGCATCAAACTGTTCAGCAAAAGAAATGAAGGCGTGGCCCTCACGCGAAATTTTGGAGCGGAGAAAGCAACCTCCCGCCATTTAGCCTTTCTCGATGCCGATGATTATTGGCACCCCAACCACCTGCAAAATCTGCACACCATGATTTCTGCGTATCCAGATGCTCTGTGGTATGCCACGGCCTACGAAAAACAGCATAATAAAAATTTGATCACCAATATGATTTCACCTATTATGCAAAATAAGGAATGGATAGGCAAGGTGGACGACTATTTTGAAAATAGTTTGATAGATGCCTTGGCGTGGACTTCGGCCGTGTGCATGAAAAAGGATTTTTTTCGGCAGCTTCGGGGCTTTGACGCCACCATCACCAATGGCGCGGGCGAAGATACCGATCTATGGCTGCGGGCTGCGCTGGCTTCTCCATTGGTCTTTTCCACCACCATCTCGGCCCGGCACAATCTGGATGGCAGCAATAGGATTTCCCATACACCCACAAAAAACAGGGTATTTATGGACCCGGACAAATACGAGCCGGAAGCCAAAAGCAATCCATTTCTTAAGAAGTATTTGGACCTCAATCGGTTTTCCTTTGCACTTCAGCATAAAATGGCCGGCGATGTTAAGGCCTTCGAGAAATATGTCGCCAAGATAGACCAGGAAAATCTCACGAGGAAGCAAAGGTTTCTTCTCCAACAATCTGGTGGGATTCTAAAAACCCTTAAAAGATCCAAGCAGTTTCTGGAAGCTTTCGGCACCCGTATCAGCGCTTTTAATTGAAATCAATCATTTCTTGATCAACGATTGTATTTTCCTCATGATGTGGTGGTCCAAAAAAATATCCTCCTTTTCATTGGCAGTATCCTGCAACAGAAGATGGTGTTTTATTTTTAAGGCGGCGGTAATCTGAATAAAGTAAAATGCATCGCGGATGTTGCGTCCTTCAGGAAAAAATTCCACTAAGACAGGATTTCGGGCATAAACCATATTGGCCAGCCCCGCCCCGTGAACTGCAATTATATTCTCCGCTCCCGCAAATAATGCCACCTGCTCTGTATAGGAGAGATTTTCAAGAACAACGGCTTCAAATCCATAAGGAGAGAGCAGGTTTAACAATTGATCTTCATTCAACAGCCGTCTGGCAAGGGCATGCCTTCGCGAAATGATAACGTTCTTGGAAAAAACCTGGTTTATGTTTCTCAACTTTAGCTTTTTATGGGCCAAGAAGTTTAGATCTCTTATAACGGAAGGAACATAAACATTGGTCATCTTGCTGGCATCGTTGCGGAGGTGAGGAAACGATATCACCATAGCTTTTTCCGTTGCGACATGCTCTCCCAATGCCTTTTCCACGATTCGGGCATCGGGGATATCAAAAAGAAATTGTAGGGAAACTTTTACAAAGGGCAAGGCATCCTTTTTTATCAAGACCATGTAATCCCGGAAAAAGGGCTGTTCATAAACCAGCAATATACGGGTAAGCGATTCCAGCGTCCAGTGAAAATAATTGTTGTCCAGCTTGTTAAGCAGCGAAATGATGTTTTTTTCCTTTCTCTTCGGAAGCAGTGGCTTCAAAAAAACCAAATGATTGCTGAAGAGAATATTCAGGTATTCCTCCTGAAAAATGGTACTCTCCAGGATTATCCGGTTTTCCTGGTCCAAAACCATTCCCTTACTGATAATACTGGCATTTTCCAATTCTATATAAAATAGGTCACTGCTGATAAAGCTGTGGAAATCCTGCCAGTACGCCTTTCCTTCAAAATGGAAGTGCGACCAATCGATCCCGATCTCCTGGGCCTTCCTTAAAACTTGCACCTGAGGATGTGTACTTTTTCTGAAATCGCGGATCTTCAGAAGAGGAAAGCACATATCGCTCACCAAGCCGTTGAGCCAGACAAACGGTTTCATTCGCTTGTAGCGGATTGCCATATCAATAATTACTGTTGTTTAAATGTGAGATAATCAGCGTAGTCCCGAATGTAGTCGTCTTCGTTATATTCCGAACTTACCAAGGAAAGACAGACCGCACCTGAGGAAAAATTTTCCAGTTCGCGCCAGATTCCATTGGGAATGAGCAAGCCTCTATCCGGACGATTAAGGGTGATGCTTCGGCGTTGCTTGCCATTGTCCAGAACCACATCAAAACTGCCGCTGAGGGCAATGAGGAATTGCTGCAGTTCTTTGTGCGCATGCCCACCGCGGGTAGAGCTGCTGGGCACGTCGTAAAGATAATACACTCTTTTGATGGTAAAAGGCAGAAAATCCCTTTCCACTACCGAAAGATTTCCGCGGCCATCGGGATCGCTTATTTTAATAATTTCCCGCAATTCTAGGGTATTCAGGTCAAGATAAGACATTCTGTAAAGTTTTGTTCCAGATTTCGGAAATACGCTGCATGGAGAACCGCTCCACCGACGATTTTGTCTGCCGCTTTACTTCCGAATAAAATTTCTCGTCAAAGGTCATTTTTTGCAATGCTTCCACAAATAAAGGTAAGTTTCTTTGGGAAACCAGCAGTCCGTTTTTTCCGTGTTCTATAATTTCCGAAGGTCCGGAGGGAATGCGAACGGCAACCACCGGGGTTCCCAAGGCGAGCGACTCCACCAAGACCATCGGGAAACCTTCATGTTTACTGGTAAGGCATACACTACGCGCGTTGGCGATAACCGAAAAAGGCTTTTCCATAAATGACAAAAACACAATCTGCCCACCACCCTCCTTGGCGGCGGCAAGATTTTGAAGTTTTTGCAAATCCTTGCCATCTCCGAGTATGACCAGATGGTATTTTTTTTTCCATATTCCCGACAAGGAAAAGGCTTCGATCAAAAAAGATATGTCTTTTATGTCGTCGTCCAATCTGCCATAAAACAAATGATAGTTTTTCCCTTGCAGTTTTTCGGGCAGGTTTCCCAATTGCGCGGTCCACTCCACATTAAAGGCATTGTGGATGGTCGTGCTGTTGTCAATTCCGTTCTTTTTTAAAATCTCCATTTCAATGTATCGGGAAACAGCAACATTAACGAGATTTTTTTTGCAGATTTTTGCAAAGGCTTCTGGTTTATCGGTTAGATATTGTTCTTTTACCGATCCGTGCACCACATAAATGGTTGAAAAACCCCTATATAAGTAATTGGCATAAAATTGCTCCCGTCGAAAATTGTTTTTCGGTCGGTGGTCGATGACAACATCAAAGTTTTCGTCCTGCAAGTATTTCCGAAACACGCGAAACCGCAGAAGGCGCTTCCACAAACTATCATTGGCAGATTTCAGCTTTCCCAAATTCAACAATTTTCCGCTAAAGGGATAGTCCACTGCGTCGTTCAATATCACCAGATGTACACTATGTCCTTGCCGCGCCAGCATTTGGGAAAGCATGGCGCAAGATCTTTCCAATCCGCCTCCGCCAAGGGAAATGGCAACCAGGCACACCTTAAGGTTCTTTTGTGAAGTCATGGCCATTAATTGCGTATTTTTGGCAGCACATGGCAAATATAGGCCTATAAAAAACTTTTATCGATGGCCGAGTAATTTTATGGCTGAAAAAATTGGGATTTCCAAAAGAAGTAAAAAGCAATTTCAGAAAAATTTAAAGAGAAAATGAAGGTATTACTGGTAGGGGAATACAGCAGGCTTCACAATTCGCTGAAGGAAGGGTTGCAGGCCCTGGGCCATGAGGTTACATTGGTATCCACCGGCGATCAGTTTAAAAAATATCCGTCAGACATATTGTTGACCCGTAAATTTGATACGGGTTTTGGGAAAAAAATAAAGGTGGGAATCCACAAAATTTCAGGGATAGACATTACCTCGCGGAATTTTAGAAAACAGTTTTTGCGCCAGCAACAGAAATTCCAGGGTTTCGATGTGGTGCAGTTAATCAATGAAAGTCCGTTTTCCCTGGCCCCGCAAGAGGAAGAACGAATCATTTCAATGCTGGCCCAGAACAATGACAAACTCTTTCTTCTCTCCTGTGGCACCGATTACATTAGCGTGAAATACGCTTTTGAGAGAAAATTCCGATATTCTATCTTCGATCCTCTTTTTGACGGAAAGGTTTCAAAAAAAGATTTCGACCCTATTTTGAAATATCTAAGCTCCAAATCGCAAGCTTTACATCGGTTTGTGTACAAAAACATTGAAGGGGTTATCGCCTCCGATATGGATTACGATATTCCCTTGCAAGGCCATCCAAAATACTTGGGTTTGATCCCCAATCCGATAAATCTTTCCAAGTTGAAATTTATTCCCATGGAGCTGCAGGGAAGGATAACCATCTTTCACGGCATTAACCGGGCAAACTATTATAAAAAAGGAAACGATCTATTTGAAGCCACCCTACAGCGGATTGTAAAGAGCTACCCTGAAAAAGTGGAGATAATTACGGTAGAAAGCATTCCCTATTCGGAATATATTGAAAAATACAATTCTGCCCATATCCTGCTGGACCAGATTTACGCTTTTGATCAGGGATACAATGCCCTGGAAGCCATGGCAAAGGGGAAAGTGGTATTTACCGGTGCCGAAACCGAATTTTTGGAAAGATACGGATTGCAACCGGATGAAGTTTGCATCAATGCCTTGCCCGACGTGGATTATTTGTACGGGAAAATAGAGGAGCTCATTTTAAAGCCCGAAAAGCTTTTATCGATTTCAAAAAATGCCCGAGCCTTTATTGAAAGGGAGCACGATTGTATTTCCATTGCGAAAAGATATGTGGAGACGTGGAGGGGGAAGACAAAAAAATGACCCACAGTTGAAAAGGGACAAAATCCCGAAGATTCCCGGGAAGAACCACGCGTGTTCGGAAAATTCAATTTAAAACGGCAAATCAATGGTTTCCGGATCGATAAAATCCTTGGTATAGGGATTTTCCAGGTAGCTGAGCGGAGGTTTCTGAAAACGGAGAATGTCTTCCCGCTCAATGCCATACACCGACCAATAATTTGCCTGGAGTTGGGCAAACATGTCATCGTCCCAGCGGCCAAAAAGCGGTCTGTCTGCCGTAGCCTCTATGGGCAGGGACTCGATGGTCACGCCTTTTTCGCTTTCTTCTATTTTGTATTCCGGTTTGTACTGTAAAATATAATCGGAATAGTGAAAACGGGCATAAAGTTCCTCAAACTGTATGGGGTGGAGTACGTGGCCTTTCATCTTTTGCAGCATTTCCTTATTTCTTTCCGCCAATATTCCGTTGTCCTGAAAACAGACAATAAGGCCAAAGCCATTGACCCCCATGGAGAATAGCAAATTTACCGTGTCATCGCGATAGCTAAAGATATCGGCCGAATATTTTAGCGGAAAGACCGCGATAGACCACGGTTTACGCTCTTTAAAGGCAATGGGCTCAATCAACGACTGCAACATAAGGTGAAAGAGTGCGAATCGGTTCTTTAAAAAAGGTGAAAGGGCAAATTCCTTTCCCTTTCGTTGAATTCTATTTCTTTCGTAAACCATTTCATAGTAGAGCAAACCATAAACGATCCGGCCGGTCCATTGAAATATTTGTTCTTCCGAAAGGGCAGCCATACCGTTATATCCCTCGTCAAAAGCGTCCTGCACTATCATATCCAGATCATCATATACTTTTTTCACATGGGGGGCGCATGGCAATTGCAGATCGCGATAACGATAGGCCTTGGACTTGTCCATCATTTCTATGTGTTCGTCGCCAAACTGGAAACGCAGCAGCAACCACTGGGGGAAAACCGAAATTTTCTCGGTGGTAAGCGCACCGGACAAGAAGCAGAAATGGTCATCAAAAAGCAAGTCTTTAAAGGGATTGAACAGCGTGGTATCCATGAAAATTCAGCGTTGAAAGATTGCCGCAAAGATAATTATTTAACAAGGGGAATGTAAAGCCAAACCGGGAGGAATTTCTCAGATTATGATGCAGCATCCGCATCGGCATTTTTCCCGCCCTTATTCTTCCGTTGCTTCTTAAAATAGCGAAAGACGAGAAAGAGCACCACGGCAAAATAAATGATGTAGCGCAGAAAATGCGCCATTACCACACCTTCCACTCCGTAAATTCCCGTAAGGTAATAGGAGAATGCGTAAAACAAGGCCAGAGAGAGGATTTCGGAAAAAATAAAGTTTCTCACCATCTTTTTGGCCAAAAACTGGTAGCCCAAGACCAAGGCCGCCAACCGTACAAAGTCGCCCATCAACTGCCATTTGAACAGGGGAGCCATGGAATGGAAATCGGGATAGATCAATTGAATGACGTAGTCCCGCAAAAAGTAGATGAGCAGCATTCCCCCGCCAAAGAGTGGCAGTAAGGTTTTGTAAATGTTCAGCAATTCACGGGTAAAATCTCTTTTATTGTGAATTCCCGCAAATTTTGGCAACACGTAAAGAGTGAAGATGGCACTGGAAAACACCATATAATTCTTTGAAACATTGGTCATGGCCGTCCAAATTCCCGCTTCGGAAATATTGATGCGGTTTTGAATCATAACCCGAATATCTATTTCCACATAATTCAACAATACCGTTGAAAAAAAAGACATGATGGAAAAAGCGAGCAATCCTTTTGCCATGGGAATTTTAAATGTCAACTTGGAAAATTGCACGTATTCCCGAAGCACCTTGGTAAAAAGTATCAAAAGGACCAATAGCTGTAAAGCCGGTGTAATGGCTATGGCAATTAAAGCGCCATCCAAATTGTTAGTGAGAAGTAGAATAACAGTTAGCGCCGCACTGAGAATATAACCAAATAGATCGATTCCAGCCAATCTCTTATAGCGCGACAGCCCATTGACCACGGCATTGAAGATGCGATAAATACTGATAAACGGAATTACAACCGCCAATAATTTAATGAGATAGACGTAGTGCGACGATTCAAAAATGGTTTCACTGAGGTAGTCTGCACCGATAAACAAAAAGGCAAAAACGGCCACCGAGCCAATGGCGGTAAAAACAAAGGTGGTGGAAAAGAGTTTTTGCAATTGTTCCTTGTCATCCTTGTATTCCGCTATGTATTTCACAACTCCGCTGAAGATGCCCACAGAGGCAAAAGAGCCCAACATTTCCAACAGGTTGCGTAGGGAACCTATTTTGGCTATCCCCGCTTCACCTACTATTTCCGCCAACAGCCGCTGCACAAAAAGTGAAATAAACAGCCGCACCCCTATCACTCCCGCATTGAGGGAGGTCATCTTTAAAAGCAGATTGTTTTTTATGAAGGAGGGTAGTTTCACGGTTATCGGTTATCGGGTCGGGTGTCAGATGTCAGATGTCGGTTCCCGAGGTAAACTCGGGACAAATGGTCGGTTCAATTTTAATTCGAACTGCCACTTCGGTTATGCCGCAGGCACCGATTTGGGATTGGTTATCGGTGTGTTCGCTTTTGATTTCAATTTCAACTTTAGCTTCGATTTCTTAAGTATTCGATATTGTTTCCTTCAATATTCAATATTCCACCGCTCGATAGTCGATATTCCACGGTTCGATAGTCACTATTCAACGGTTCGATATTCGATATTACACGGTTCGATATTCGATATTCCACGGTTCGATATTCGATATTCTTCTAAATGCTACCATCCATTCAAAATGCCAATTACCTTTTCCACGTCGCTTTCAACCATTACCGGACTAATGGGCAGGCTCAATACCTGGTCGTGGATTTTTTCAGAAACGGGAAAACTCAGGTGGCTAAATTCCGAAAGTGCTTTTTGTTTATGGGGCGGAATGGGATAATGGATTAAATGTCCTACTCCATTCCTGTCCAGATAATCGATAAATTCAAGTCGGTTTTTCACCCGCACGACAAAGAGATGAAACACGTGGTCCTCTCCTCTATTGTATTGGGGAAGTGTGATTTTTGCATTATCAACTTCCTCAATATATCGATTGGCAATTTCCCGTCTTCGGTTGTTGTCCATGTCCAGGGTGGGCAGTTTACTGTTTAAAAACGCCGCCTGCAGCTCATCTAAGCGCGAATTGAACCCCAAAATTTCATTGACATATTTTGTTGAATTCCCATAATTGCGCAACTGCATGATGGTCTTTGCCAGTTCCGCATCATCGGTGGTCACCGCCCCGCCGTCTCCCAAGGCTCCCAAGTTTTTGGTGGGATAAAAACTAAACCCAGCGGCATGACCAAAGCTTCCTGCCCGTTTGCCATCGGCATTGGCCGCGCCATGGGCTTGGGCGGCATCTTCAATAACCAAGAGCTCATGATTGTTAGCAAGTTGCAATATTTGCTCCATTGGTGAAAGGTGGCCGTAAAGATGCACGGGCATAATAGCTCGCGTTTTTTTTCCAATGGCTTTTTTTAGAGAGGGCAGATCAAAATTATACGAATTTGTATCGGCTTCCACCAGCACTGGCTGCAATCCGGCCTGCTTTATGGCCAGAATGGTGGCGATAAAAGTGTTGGAGGCCACCAAAACCTCATCTCCTTCCCGCAATTTTCCCAGAACCTTGTAGGCTTCCAAAATCAGGCGCAGGGCATCCAAACCATTTCCTACCCCAATACAATAACCTGTTCCGCAATACCGGGCAAAATTGGCTTCAAACAATTTCACCTGATTTCCCAGCACGTACAATCCGGAAGCCAAAAATTGATCGAGAGCATCCTTAAAATCCGCTTCAAATCGGCTGTTTATAGCTTTTAGGTCTAAAAAAGGAATCATAGAAAGATATCGTTTAACAAAATATGGTTTGCGGTTTCCACTTGGTAAAAATCGTGCGAAATGGCTCGGCCGCCAAAGGTTTCCTTCCAATGCAACAGACCTTGGTTAACCTTCCTCCCTTGATCCTCATTGGAAATGCCGAAATCAAAATACCGTTTATGGCGGTAGTGGTTTATCAGAAAATCGAAAAGCAAATCGAGACTGCCCAATTTTCTGCCTTCCGTATTTGCGGAAATATACTGGGCATGGGCAACCGTGGCCGTTTCAAAAATAGTGGCCCCGCCGACGATTTCCTCGTCTTTATACACATTGAACTGAACTACATGGGAGGGAAACCGCTCTTGTAAAAGAGAAATTTCCTCCAGCGAATGTACGGGTTTTTGGTCGTGGGTCTGCTGCAGGTTTGGCACTAAAACATCTTTCCAGAAAGCCGAAAAATTGCTTTCCTCTTTTATTACCAGATTATTTTTTATTCCTTTCTTTATTCCGCGAACCCTATTGGAAGCCTTGATTTCAAGAGAATTGGCATAGCAAATGGCACTGGTGAAATCGCGGCGGTAAAGTCTGGCATTAAGCCGAAAAAGGAAATAGTCCATTTCATCGGCAGGCAATAAATGGTATATGCGGGGTATGGGTTTTAGATTCAGGGTTTGTATCCTATTGCTGGATAAATATTTAAGAATACTTCTGAAAATATCCACAGTCATTTCAAAAGAAGTTCGCTTTCCCAACACCAATCCTCCATACGAAAGACCTTGATGCGAATGGAGGATATCGTCCACTATATTGGCCGGCAACACGGCAACCAATTTCTGGGAATGGTAAACCATCAGGGAATAATCGACAAACCTGTGTGAATGGTAGTCCATAAAATCCCGCTGAAACAAAAAAGAAGCATTCTTGGCCTTTTTAACAAAGGTATCCCAGTCTGTTTTCCTTTCCGCAGTGTATTTCTCCACCTGCAATTGCTCCATTTTCTCCAATTTATTTTTCTATAACTACTTCTCCCCTGTCGTTTATCACTGCGCGCACCGTTTTGCCGAAACTTCCCTGTTTGAGGTTATAACTGGAATTGTCCTCCAGATGTTTTAAGTACGCGCCATTTTGTGACAATACCGAAAAGAGAACTCGGAACACATTTACATTGCTCCGCAGCTCTTTATCCATTCCTCCTTGAAGATATCCATTCCATTTTATTGCTGCCAAGGAAGAATAAACAGTACGAATTTGAACCGGATCTGTAGTGGAAAACATTTCGGAATAACTGCCCAGCCCTACCCAACCACCGTGATCGGCAAGAACAATGACTATGGCATGCGGGTCTTTCTCTTCAATATAAGTCAACGTTTTTTTCAACCACTGGTTTACCTCTTTTATTTTGTCAACATAGGTATCGCGTTCCTCGGCTTTGGAAGCGGAAAAATGGATGTGGTGCGGCAGCAGCTTTTCCACAAAATAAAATCGGGGGCCCTCAATGGAGGAAGTATCCATCGCTGCCTTTAAATCGTCAAAAACTATCTTTTTCACATTGTTGTCATTGCTGAAATAGGGAATTTCCGCAGGATCGATATTGTAATAATCATAGTGCGGTTGGGGTCTATTCTGCTGAAAATATTCGTCCTGTACGATAAAGAAATTAGAATATCCGTTTCGCCTTAAAATTTCGATGGCATTATTGTTTCCGGCAATGACATCGCGTGCGTTGGGCACGTCGATGGACGGGAAAAGCGTTTTCCCAAAGCGGTGCTGCCTCATGGCAAACATAGAGGAATTGGAGGCCAGGCTCGCCGGATAATTGCTGTGGAAACCGCCATACACTTTATAGCCGTTTTCCTCCAACCAAGTATAAAATGGACTGTCAAAGGCATAGGGCTCATTTTTCATAACTTCTTGCCCTGCATAACCATCGGGCTGGATCATGTAGATGTTTGGTTTTTCCTTAAACCGCGCCTCGTTTATCGCATCCGGAAGCTGTCTCCACTGGTCCTGCAACCCGTATTCAACCATATTTGCTAAACATTTAAAGACGGGAATTACGCTCATCAGCAAGATAATCACCAACAGTTTCCTGTAATGCGAATGCAATTTCCACGACAACAAAACCGCAACAATAAGCAGTGCCAACAGCATCTTTTTTTCCAGTTTTAAATAAATGGCCTGCGACATTAAAGTGGCCGTTGCCATGATAATCAGCACGAACAATATTTGTGACTTATAGCGCGAAAGCAGTGGAAAAAATTTGGAAAGCAGGAAGAAAAGAGAAAATCCCACAATGGGAATGCCCAGGAAAATCAAGGTAAAAAAGGCAAGATGTTCCCAAGAGTCGATTGCCCAGAAATTATTGGAATAATAAAACGCAAGCGGATAAAAACCACAGATCAACCCAAAAAGAAGGGGATTAAATTCGTTGTTGCCATTTACCGCTTTTGGTTTCTCCATTTAACTTTAATTTCCCACCGGCTTACAGACAATATTTCCGGCGTCGTCTATATATTCGTATACGCCCGGCTCGGTTCCTTTCTTTAAGATGATATAACTCTCGTCCGGTTGCAAATGTTGCAAATATTTATCATTGTTTGCCAGATAGGAAAAGAGAATTCGAAAGGCGTTTACGCTACTGTCCAGATGCGCGTCTATCGCCGGAGGATTTCCGCCGGGCCAACGTATGAAAAGGATCGTTCCGAAGGTACTGTAAATAACATCGGGATTTGTGGTTTTTTCATATACTTCACGGGTGTAGTCCAGGCCGACAAAGCCGCCGTGATCGGCCATTATCACGATTAGGGCATCCGGGTCCTCCGCAAGGATCAGGTTCACCATGGCCGTGAGTTTGGTATTGGCAATTTGCAACTTCTCTATCCATTGCTCCCGCTCGCGTCTCTTTCCCTGGGAAGCGGCCTGGGTTGTAGAGATGTGGCTTGGTTCAAAAATTTCTATAAAAAAGAAATTTCCATCTTCGCTTTTTTTCCGTATCGCATTTTTTAAATCGGAAACCACATCCTTTCCCACTTCAAAACCGGTGGTGATATACGGAATTTCATCGTAGGTGAAATTGGAAAAATCGAATCCCATCAAAGGCCGGTTTACCAACAGATAGGGATGTTCTGTGAGAAAATGAGTTTTGTAGCCGTTCTTTTTGAAAATGGAAAGAACGGGATTTTGTGAAATGATATTCTTTCGGGCATGAAGCATTTCCGAATAATCGGCGCGCAGGTGGTAGTAATGGTGCTTCATCATAAACGTAGCACTGTTTGAAGAGAGAGTGGTAATATAATTGCTTCGGAAGTTTGGATAGTCCTTAAAGTGATTATCGGCCAGAAACGACTGAAATTCGCTGTTGTCAATATCGTAAAATCCCCTTTTCATTTGGGAGGAATTCATATATCCATCGGGCTGAATATAATAAATATTGGGTCTTTTTGTGAAGGTTGCGGTCTCAATATCGTCTGCCTGAAGGGTCCAGCTGTTTGAATATTCCAAGTATTTAAACACGGTTGGAAGCAGGCTGAACAGTCCGATCACCGCCAAAAGCAACTGGATCACCACCCATCGGTTTAAATAGCGATAAAGAAAATAGGCACAAGCGGCCGAAATAACAACAATGGCCAAAATCATTTTTTTTTGAATGCCACTGTACAAGATGGTTTTGATAAAAAACAGGAATATTGCCACACTGAAAAAAGGAACAATATACTGGCTCCACCTATAGCCCTTCAGATGTTTGTTGAGCCATTTTAAACCAGAAAAAAGAAAGAGGGGCAACAACAGGAAAAGCAGGACAAAGTACAGAAACTGTTGCCAGGAATTGACCATTCCGAAGTTTCGGGAATAATAAAAAATCAGGGGATACAGACCTGCTCCCAGCGCGAGGAAAATTGGATTTTTGGAAATATTGCCAGATAAGTTTCTATGTCCATCCATTATTTATCTCCAATTTTATTCATAAGAGATTTCAAATTTACGGTTAATGCAAATATGGATAAAAACTTTGGCATAGGCCATCAAAAGAAAGGGAAGGAATGCTAATGTTCCAATTGATATTCCGACCTCCCTTTTCGGATAAAGTGATAGAGCAGGCGTTTGGTGCCGTTAACCGCTTCTTTCTTTTCCAAGGTGAAATACTGCGAATAGCCTTTTTCAAATTCGTCTTGATGATAAAAATCAAAATGGTTGATAAACTCCCGTTTCCTGAGCAAGAGCGATTCCACCCACGAATCTTCCCGGGTGGGAAATTCAATAATTAGATTTTTGGAAAAGGCTGCAAAAAAAGCTGCCGATTTTTCAAAAGGCACATTTCCCGAAAGGGTGATATGGTGAATCAAGGCAAGAGCGAGGGTCACATCGGGCGCGTATGGCACAAGTCGCTCTATCAAAGAGCTTCTTTCGGTATTGTTGAATCCTATGCCCGGAGCGGGCTGCAGTACGTCGCAGACAAAGGGCAGCATATTCTGCTCCTTGTTCTGCTGCACCTGCTGGTAGTTATGATCCACCGCATTGCTATCGATATCGGTGACAATAACATGGGGCACCGTTTTTATTACCGTACGGGCAAAGGTGCCATCATTTCCGCCAACATCGATAAGTTTCTGCGGGGCAATGGGAGCTACCCATTGTTGTATAAGTTTCTTTTTGGCCTCGAAGGCGGCAGAATCATAATTGGTTTTTGAATAATAATCTCCCCACTCGGTCGCTTGCTTCAGCTTTAGGTTTTTGATAAAATCGTACAAGCTGTCCAAGATGTTTTCCTGTGCTTTCTTTGAAAGCGAAGCAATCTTGGTTTCGGCCTTGTAATCTTCGCTATGCTTGCTTTCCATCTTTGCCAACAAATGGATGTTGGGGTACACCACCGAGCTGAGTTTGGTACGCGAGGGAAGAAGGGAGGAAATCAACTGTACGGGCAACCCGTCTATATGGGTTTGCATCATTTTAAAGACCTCGGTGCCGTGGTATTTTGCCAAGACCAAGGGTCCAAAAAAGTGGGTTATAAACTGCTTGTACGCCCTCCACGGACTTCCTTCCTCATAAAAGTCAAAGGAAAGCGTATCGATAAAAATTGGTTTTCCTTTATGGAAGGTTATGTTATAGGCAGAGGCATCTTTTAAAATAAAGCCCTTGGAGAGGGCATATTTCTGAATTTTCAGTGTGTGGAGGGCAGCGTGCTTGTATTGTTCAAAGCTCCATTCGTAAGGATTGGTGATAAAGGGAATTACCTCGGGGGTAATCACAATGCGATCGTTGGAAACGGAAGTCTCCTCATGGGGAATAAGCAATCCATTGGAGATGAGATTTCTAAAAAAACCGGTTTCCTTTAATTTTTGGTACTGCGGAAAATAAATGGGATTGATGGCCCGTCTGAGGACCGAACCATCATAAAACATAAAACCAGAAGGATCTCTAAAAGAGGCTTCGTGTGTATTAGTTATTCTTGTCATTTATATCAGTCTCTTCCTCTTCAACGTCAATTGAATCGTAGGCATCGTCCTCCTGCCCATCGGGATTTTCCTTGACCAACCCAAAAAAGGATTTAACCTTATACATCACTCCCTTGGAAAAAAGCAATATACCGGCTGCCGCTGCCACTACTGCTTGTACTATCATTGCTCCTAATCCTGGATCGAAATAAAGAAAATTCATACCTAATTATTTTGCTCTGTATTAATTATGGGCGGTAACAAAGAAACTAAAAATCGTGGATTTTATTGGATTATAACGAAATTCTTTCCAACCATCATAGCAATAAAACCACTTTAATCTTTTAAGTACCCGTACTAGATTTGCTTTTTACTGAACGAAACTACTATATCTTATTCCGTTTCCGGTCTGTTTCTTTCAATAAAATCTTCCGAAGCCTTATATGTTTGGGAGTAACTTCCACATATTCGTCTTTCTGGATGTATTCCAAGGCTTCCTCCAGTGAGAATTTGGTGGCCGGAACAATTTTGGCTTTGTCATCTGCTCCGGAAGAACGCACGTTTGACAGTTTTTTGGTTTTGGTAATATTAACCACCATATCGTCCTGTCTGCTGTTTTCACCAATAACCTGGCCCTCATAGATATCTTCGCCCGGATCGACGAAAAATCGACCGCGATCCTGCAACTTGTCTATTGAATAAGGAATAGCCGTACCTGTCTCCATGGAAACCAAGCTTCCGTTTTGTCTTTCGGGAATACCACCTTTCATGGGCTGATATTCCAAAAACCTGTGGGTCATTATGGCCTCGCCGGCCGTGGCAGTAAGCAAATGGTTTCTCAAACCTATGATTCCGCGGGAGGGAATCATAAATTTGCAGACCATTCGGTCGCCTTTGCCTTCCATGCTTATCATTTCTCCTTTTCGGATGGTGACCATATTTATGGCGGTACCGCTCATATCCTCGGGCAAATCAATGGTCATTTCTTCTACGGGCTCACATTTCACGCCGTCAATTTCCTTGATTATTACTTGGGGCTGTCCAATCTGTAGTTCGTATCCCTCGCGCCTCATGGTTTCTATCAATACCGATAGATGCAGTACCCCACGCCCAAAGACCATAAATTTGTCGGCACTATTGGTGGGTTCCATGCGCAAGGCAAGGTTTTTTTCCAATTCCTTTTCCAGTCGTTCCTTGATGTGACGGGAAGTGACAAATTTTCCATCTTTTCCAAAAAATGGGGAATCGTTAATGGTAAAGAGCATACTCATGGTAGGCTCGTCTATAGTTATTGTCTTTAAAGCCTCGGGATTTTCAACATCGGAAACGGTATCGCCAATTTCAAAACCTTCCAGCCCGACCAAGGCACAGATGTCGCCGGCTTCCACTTGGGCAACTTTGCGGCGGCCCATTCCTTCAAAAATGTGCAGCTCCTTAATCTTGCTCTTCACAATGGTACCATTGCGTTTAACCAGGGCAACCTGCATGCCTTCCTTCAAGGTTCCGCGTTGCAGGCGACCGATGGCTATTCGGCCCGTAAAGGACGAATAGTCCAGGGAAGTAATCAACATCTGCACATCTCCCTGTTCCACCTTGGGAGAAGGTATGTGCGCCAACACCATGTCCAGCAAAGGCTCCAGGCTATCGGTAGGTTTTTTCCAATCCTCACTCATCCAGTTCTGCTTTGCCGAACCGTAGACGGTGGGAAAATCGAGCTGCCACTCTTCTGCGCCCAACTCAAACATAAGGTCAAATACGGCTTCGTGAACCTCCTCGGGAGTACAGTTTTCTTTGTCCACTTTATTGATGACCACGCAAGGCTTCAATCCCAGGGAGAGTGCTTTTTGCAGTACAAACCGCGTTTGGGGCATCGGCCCTTCAAAAGCGTCCACCAAAAGGAGAACCCCGTCGGCCATATTCAATACCCGCTCCACTTCGCCACCAAAATCGGCGTGACCGGGAGTATCGATAATATTGATTTTAGTGTCTTTATAAACCACCGAAACGTTTTTGGAGGTAATGGTTATCCCCCTTTCGCGCTCCAGATCATTATTGTCCAATATAAGGTCGCCGCTATTGTCGTGTTCGCGGAAAAGACTGCAGTGGTGCATAATCTTATCAACCAAGGTGGTCTTTCCGTGGTCAACGTGGGCTATAATGGCAATGTTCTTGATATTCATATAATTGCTCCGATTTTTTTGGAGGGTGCAAAAGTAGTGTTTCTTGGGAAACTGAAGGAGGGGCTGCCCCTTTATTTTTCAGAAAAAATGAAAAATAGCGCAAAAATGACTTATCTTTAAGTCAAATTGGCAATCTATGGGAACAAAACTTTGCACCTTTGAAGCTCATAGGATTAAGAAATAAAGCGGTAAAGAAAGGTTCGTTTTTAAACTTGGACGGGAAAATTCAGCTTTTAACTACCTTTGCCACAAATATCCCATACGATGCAACTGAACAAAATTCCCAAAATTAAATATACCGAACCGACTATTTCGGGATCGCAAAACTTTTTCCTCCTGGCCGGACCATGCGCTATCGAGGGCGAGGAAATGGCACTTCGCATTGCGGAAAAAATAATGGAGATAACAGACCGATTGGAAATACCTTATATATTTAAGGGAAGTTTTAAAAAAGCCAACCGAAGCAGGATTGACAGTTTTTCTGGCATAGGTGATGAAAAAGCTCTGAAAATCCTGCGGAAAGTTTCGGAGACTTTTAAGGTGCCCACGGTAACCGATATTCATGAAAGTAGCGATGCCGCCATGGCTGCGGAATATGTAGATGTTTTGCAAATTCCCGCTTTTTTGGTGCGCCAAACCGATTTGGTGGTGGCCGCTGCCAAAACCGGTAAAGTGGTCAACCTGAAAAAAGGTCAGTTTATGAGTCCCGAAAGCATGAAACACGCCGTAACCAAAGTAACCGATTGCAACAACCAACAGGTAATGATTACCGATCGCGGTACCATGTTCGGTTATCAGGATATGATTGTTGACTTTCGCGGCATCCCCACTATGAAACAATTTGCACCCGTAGTCCTTGATGTTACCCACAGTCTGCAACAACCCAATCAGAGTGCAGGGGTAACCGGCGGCAGACCCGAAATGATATCGACAATTGCCCGGGCAGGGATCGCAACGGGGGCAGACGGTATTTTCATTGAAACCCACTTTGATCCGGCAAATGCAAAAAGTGATGGGGCAAACATGCTAAACCTAGGACTGTTGGAAAAATTGCTCACCGACTTGGTGGCTATCCGAAGGACGGTAAACAGTCTGTAGCCTAGATAATACAATATTAAAAGACCCTATGGCTTTTTCTTCCATAGGGTCTCTTTTTGGCTAATTAACACTTAATTTATAAGAGTTCGGGAAAAAACTTTTTTTTGCTACCCGCTCACTTTACGATCGCGGGCGTTTTCTTCCCCGTCACTTCAAAGATGCAATTTGAGATTGATAAAACCTATAGGAAAAAACCTGTTTTTCAATAGGATTCCACCCCTTTTTTTATCTTTCTCGTATAAAAAAAGGTTGTCCTCAGCAGAACAACCTTTTCAAAAAATCACCTTTTAATTAACTCCCCAATTAATCGATAAGGACCACAAAGATTATAAAATTCCCTAGCGGCCGCAAGGGGGAAATGCCCCAATTTGCCAAGGAATTTTCCTAAATATCTTTCAGGAAAATTCCCTTTTTATGGAAAGAGCCGATCCCAAACAATGGACCGGCTCTTGTATAGCATCTTAACTCCCCAATTAATTTGCTGCGACAAAATTCAGGAAAATTTGTGTTATTGGTCAAGGGGAAAAACCCTTTTTTTAAAACAGGGTTTTTCCTGTTTTTAACCTAGGCCGATCCCTCGTCCCTTGATTTTATTGGGGTTCCTCACAAAACAGCAGGACGAAAAAACGGTAAATCTTCAAATAAAACCTGAAGCTCTTTTATTTACTGAAATATTATTTTATTTTGCCAAAAATTTCGATAATTCCTCCTCTTAAATGTTTTGTATTAGGTTTCTCCCCCTATTTTTACTGCTGTTGGTTTCCGTTGGGCATTCCCAAAACCCGAGGGGTGAGTTTGGCAAACCAACCAAGGAAGATTTTGCATACACAGGTTTTGAAGGCGAACCATCGGCCACTGGCGTAATTCTCTACGAATCGGGAAATTATTACGCGGCGACGATTGTTAGAAGAACCGCGGTGCGGTTGGTGAAGGAAGTGTACAGAAAAATCAAGGTGCTCGATGCCAAAAACTTTGATTATTCTTCGGTAGAGATTCAATATTACGACGGCAATGGTTTTGGAGAAGAAATTATTGATTACAAAGCGGTAACACATAATGGGAAAAAACAGGACGTGGTGGAAAAGGACGCCTTTTATGAAATCCAAATATCGCGCGCCGAAAAAGCCTTGGCCTTTACATTTCCCAATATCCAGGACGGCAGTATTCTCGAATACAAATTCACCATAGTTAGCCCCTATTTCTTTAGTCTTGACGGGTGGGAATTTCAACACGAGCTTCCCACGGTATACAGTAAATTCCAAACCGTGCTGCCCATTAATTTTAGATACAACAAAATTTTCTACGGCGACCGGCCTTTATCTGCACAGCGCTCGGAAATCAAGCTAAAGGATTTTGTTTTGCCCGCCAATAATGGCACAAAGGACAGCGAAATGAATATCTATGCCATGGAGAACATTCCGTCGTATTACGAGGAGCGATATATGCTTTCCCATAAAAACTACATTTCACGCGTTGCGTATGAGCCTCTGGTTTTTAAGGCATTTTACGGACATGAATACCCTTTCACCAAGACCTGGGAAGATGTGGACAACAGTTTTAAATCTCGAAAAGATTTCGGCTCCCAACTGAGCAACAAGGGGTATTTCCGAAGAAAACTTCCGAAGGAAATTTTAAAAATAGACGATGACCTGGAAAGGGCAAAAGCAGTGTATTCTTTTATCCAAAAAAGCTACACCTGGAACAACAGGTACTTTCATTACGGGCAGGACGTGCGCGATGCCTTCTCTGAAAAATTGGGAAGTGTGTCGTCCATCAATCTTTCCTTGGTCAATGCCTTGGAAGCTGCACAACTGGAATCAAAACCCGTAATTCTTTCCACCCGCGCCAATGGTCTTCCCACGGAAATATATCCGGTATTGTCCAACTTTAACTATGTGGTGGCCATGGTTCGCATAGGCAATGAAAAAATACTTTTGGATGCCACCAATAAGCAAGCTCCATTTGGAATTCTTCCCTTCCGGGCACTCAACGGAAAAGGTCGGGTTATGGACTTTGACAAGGGAAGTTATTGGCTGCCCATTACACCATTTTCACAGAATATAGATTACGTCAAATCCCAAATAAACACAACGGACGACGGAAAATTTATAGCTAAAATAGAACAGAGCAATTACGGTTATATCGCCTTGGCAAAGAGAGAAAGGATTGAAGAATATACCTTTGAAAAATACTTAAAGGAACAAGAGAAAGCTGTCGAGGGAATAGACATAAAAAATTATAAGGTAGAAGATCTCAACCTCATTGACCAGCCCTTAACAGAGACTTTTTCCGTTTCCATCACTCCCGAAAGCGTAGGGGAGAACGTGCTCCTGTATCCATTTGCGCACGATACCTACATCTCTGAAAATCCATTCAAAAGAAAGAGCAGAAGCTATCCCATGGATTTTGGATATCCTTTTACCAACACCTATTTGGTCTCCATTAACTTGAATGACATTTACAAAATTGAACAAATTCCCGAGAGCCGGAGCATCAAGCTACCGAACAGCGACGGGGAGTGTTCCATAACCTATTTGGCCGAAGAAAACACGATAAACATCCGGTTTAGCCTTAAACTCAACACCACCCATTTCCCTCCCGACGCATACCCCGCGTTGCAGAAATTTTTTGGGACAATGGTTACAATGTTAAAAGAAGAATCAATAATCCTAAAAAGAAAATAATGTCCCGAAGCCTCCTACCTCTTGCAATTCTCTTTTTGCTATTCCAATTTTCTTATTCGCAAACTACCTATGTTCCCACCTTTGGGGAACCCACCCAACAGGATTTTTCCATAATGTCGTACCCTCCCGATCCCGAGGCCACAGGTGTGGTATTGTATGAAAGAGGTGATTACTCTGTGGAAAACAGGGAAGGTTACATTATGCTCATTAAAAAAATCCACAGAAAAATCAAGGTTTTTGACGCCAACAAATTTACCGGGGGCACGGTAGAGATTCCCTACTACAACGAAGATGACGAAGGGGAAAGGGTAACCAAGATCACAGCAATTACCCACAACGGCATAAGCAAAAAATATTTGGCTTCCGATGCCATTTTTGATGTAGATGAGTTTCAGAATTGGTCGGCAAAGAGATTTACATTTCCCGATATCCAGGACGGGAGCATTCTGGAATACATCTACACCATTGAAACCCCGTATTTCGGTCTTCTGGGCGGGTGGTCTTTTATGAACGACCTGCCCACTCTTTATTCCGAATTGCACACGGAGATTCCAGGAAATTTCACCTATAACAGAACCCTCTATGGAAACCGCAAACTGGATGAGGAAATGGCAGAAATAAAGAAATCGTGCTTTCATCTTCCTGGATTCAAGGTTCCTGGCGACTGCGAATCGGCCACCTATGCCATGAAAAACATTCCGGCCTTTAAAAAAGAAGAATATATGCTCTCTCCAAACAATTATAAACCGAGCATAAAATTTGAACTCGCCCAAATCATTGACCTGGACGAAAGCCGGAGAGGCTTTGCCAAAACCTGGAAGGAATTGGACAATACCCTAAAATATCATAAAAAATTAGGCCGCCAATTGAAAAACACCGGTTTTTTTAAAGACAACCTTCCCTCCTCCCTACTATCTACCGCGGACAAAATGGAACGGGCCAAGGGAATCTTTTACCATATCCAAAAGCAGATGACCTGGAACAAATGGATAGGCATATATACCGACAAAGGGGTTAAAGAGGCCTACGAGCAAAAGTCAGGAAATAGCGCCGAGGTAAACTTGTCCTTGGCCAATGCTCTCATAGCCGCCGGTCTGGATGCCCAGATCATGTTATTGGCCACACGAAAGGAGGCCATTCCCTCTAAACAATATCCCGTGCGTACCGACTTCAACTATTCCATAGTTTTCCTTCAGATAGGAAAAGACAAGTACTTTCTCGATGCCACAGAGAAATATGCCCCCTTTGGAACCCTTCCTTTGCGGGCACTAAACATTACCGGAAGGGTTTTGGACTTTAAAAAGGGCAGTTATTGGGAACCTATTGTTCCTCAGGCAAAAAACATGCACTACATAAATGCCCAACTTACCGCAAACCCAGATGGAATTTTTACCGGAAAGATATCGGAGGTTTCCACCGGCCATATCTCCATAGCAAAACGTGAGGCGTACAACGATTTTACCAAGGAGGAGCAAATAAAACGCAAGCAAAGCAACAACGAATTTTTGAACATCAGTGATCTGGCCATAGAAAATGCAACCGATTTGGAGCAACCTTATAAAGAGGAGTACAACATAAGTTTATACGGCCAACAAGTGGCCCAGCACAATTTCCTCTACCCTTTCTTTATGCAGAAATTTTTTGCGGAAAATCCGTTCCAGAAAGAGAAGCGTTTATATCCTATAGATTTCGGATTTCCGGTAATCAACAATTATCTTATCTCCATCGATCTTGCCGATGTTTACAAAGTGGAAAAATTACCCGAAAACAAACTGGTTCGCCTGCCGGAAGACGACGGCAGCCTTTCTGTGGTGTACGATCAATCGGGATCCAAGGTAAACATCAGGCTCAGCTTGCGCTTAAACAATACCTCCTACCCAACCGAGGCCTACAAAAGCCTTCAGGAATTCTTTAGTGTTTTGATGGGCATCCAAAAAGAAGAACCGCTATCCCTGATTAAGATTTAAACTTGCTGGGCGACCCAATTCTGCAAGTAGGAAAACTTTTTGGTGAGTTCACCTTGGGAGTTGGTCATTTGGGCTCGTTTTAAAACCCCATCGGTATCGCCATTAAAAAAGGCGGGCATCACATTCTCAAGGAACATTTGGCCAAAGCCCTCGCTCGCATCTTTTGGGAGCTCGCAGGGCAGATTGTCCACGGCCATAACAGCAATGGCACCTGGGGCATCAAAATCTGTTTCGCTTTCCGTTTTGGGGTCATAACCATAAGCGGGATTGGCAATGGTAGAAGCCCGAAGCGTACTGGCAATGGGACCATTGACATCACAAGAAATGTCTGCTACCAGATTTATTTTGAATTCCGGACTTTTTGCATCTTCCCGGGTAAATAAAAACGGAGCTCCATCGCCATAAAAGTGCCCTGTGATAAACATATCGCTTACTCGAGCGTATTTCATAAAATCGCTTTCATACTGCGAAGGATTGTTGTAGAACTCCCTTTTGTTGAACACACCCCCGTCCTTCCGCTTGTTATAATGGGCAACACCGATCAAACAATACACGGGTTCCTCGAAGCTTTGGGAAAGAAATTGCGCACTTTTCACCTGCTTTATTCCCAAATGATCCAGGATTTCCTTGGCGCCTTTCGTCACTTTCCCCGACCCTGACAAAAGGATCTTCATGGCCGGTACCGTAATTTTGTCCAATTCGGCCTTAGCCGCCCTTAAATCGGGGAGGGTTTCCACCTTAGGCAAATCAAAGAGACGGTCACGGAGGCCTAAGGTCCTAAATCCGTTATAGGCCCCAACCAAACCCGCGTAATATCCAAAGCCTATCAAACGGTTTTTGTTTCTGTCCACGATCGTTTCGTGGTCATACAGTTCTATTTTTTTCTGAAGTATGGCCTGTAACAGATTTCGATTATACGGTTGTTTTTTAATGGTATGGCTAAAGAAAAAATATTTTTTACGCGGAATAAGAGCTTCCTCTGGAACCTCTTTCACCCCAAGCATAACATCGGCATGAGAAATACCATCAACTACTTCAAAACCCGCATCGCGATAGGCCTTGTCGGGAAATACGCGAATCTCAGAGGCTTCCACGATGATTCTCGCCTGTGGAAAGCGTTTTATGACTTCTTGGCATATTTCCGGAGAGAAAACCACACGTCTGTCGGGTGGATTTTTGCGTTCTTTGATAAGTGCGAATGTTATAGCCATTGGTATAGTTTTTGCTCCAATAGAGATCGGAAGAATTAAGGATGGCGAAGATAATAATTTTCCCATATCTTTGCACGTCCTTAAGGAGCGGTGCGAGGTAATAAAATATCTGCCACTGCTTTCCGAGAACAGGGGCCGACTGGTTTTGACAGCGGGTCTAATTGTATTGTAAGCATGTCGAGCGCTGGGATATAGCTCGTAAATCTCATGTTTCACACTTTTTAAACGGCGAGAATAACTACGCCCTAGCTGCATAATCCGAATCATAGTAGGATGTGCCTCGACCCACAAGGTGGGTAAGCAGGAAGTCGCTCGAAGGCCTTGGTTTACGGCGTTCGATTCAGCGGCTTCGTAAAAGTAAACCTAGCAAGTGCAGGGCTTTGATGCATTTGCAAAACTCGAGCGAAGCTAAGGAGTGCGTTGGTAGTTTTCGACCGGCAATCTCACGAAAACCCAAATGAAAACTAAGCATGTAGAAAGCAATGGAATTGCACGTTTGGACGAGGGTTCGAATCCCTCCGGCTCCACGACACTCAAAAAGCCACACCGTTCAGGTGTGGTTTTATAGTTTTATGGAAAAATTGAGCTTGCTCAAAATTTTGGAATAAAACTATAAAACCAGGGCACATCCCATGGCTTTTTATTTGCAACCTTACCTAGGAGGGATATAAAATCCTCCGGCTCCACGATTAGGCGTGCTTGCGCACGTAGATTAAAACATAGAAATCTGCCGAACTCTTTTTGTTCAGCAGATTTTTTTTGTTTTAGAATAGAGGGATGTTTGCCACCACCCGAGGGGAGCATGCACACATACAAAGCACAGAATTGTCTCTTAAAAATCTAATTTCTTATCCTAGGATTCACTGTAACAAAAACCTTCTTCGCTCGTCTTATCCATAACAACCTCCAAAACCCACTCCTTGAGCCATATTCTCACCCTATCGCACCTCACCAAAAAATTCGGACCGATTACCGCCGTGGACAACCTGTCCTTTACCATTGAAAAGGGAAATGTGTATGGTATCCTCGGTCCAAACGGGAGCGGGAAAAGTACCACCTTGGGAATTGTTCTCAATGTGGTTAATAAAACCGCGGGGAACTTTAAGTGGTTTGACGGTAATGTTTCCACGCATCAAGCCTTGAAAAAAGTGGGGGCCATCATAGAACGGCCAAACTTTTATCCGTATATGACCGCGGCGCAGAACCTGCAATTGGTTTGCAAAATAAAGGAAGTAAGCGCAACCAAAATTCCCGAAAAGCTCAAACTCGTAGGATTATTGGACAGAAAGGACAGTAAATTTAGCCAATTTTCCCTGGGAATGAAACAGCGATTGGCCATCGCATCTGCCCTGCTCAACGACCCCGAAATCCTCATCTTGGATGAACCTACCAACGGTTTGGACCCACAAGGAATCCATCAAATTCGCGAAATTATCAAAACCATCGCTGCAGAGGGCACCACTATTTTACTCGCTTCCCACTTGTTGGACGAAGTGGAGAAAGTTTGTTCGCATGTGGTAATCCTCCGAAAGGGAATGAGCCTGTACACAGGAAGCGTAGAGGGAATGAGTGCCAGCCATGGATTTTTTATTATGCAAAGCAAAAACATGGACGCCCTGGAAGAAGCCCTGAAACAACTTGATGTTTTTGGCCATATTAAAAAGGAGGGAAACTCCATTCTCGCCTATTTAAATCAGCCCATGGATGCAGCCGATATAAATAAAACCCTCTTTGAAAACGGTATTGTACTGTCCCATTTGGTAAAGCGCAAGGAAACCTTGGAAGAACAATTTTTGCAACTCACCAAACAAAACTAAACTAAATGTTGCGACTGCTCCAGATAGAACTCCACAAGCTGCGATACAACCGTGCCGCCAAGGTAATTTCGATAATTTACTTTATACTCATTACCTTTATCGCCCTTATTGCCTCTATAGAATTTAATTTTGGCGACATTCATTTTCGGGTAGCCGATCAGGGAATTTTTAATTTTCCCTTTATCTGGCATTTTAACACCTATGTAGCAGCAATCCTGAAAATCTTTTTGGCCATTGTCATCGTGTCCATGATGAGCAATGAATACAGCTATAAAACTCTGAAGCAAAATTTGATCGACGGTTTGAGCAAAAAAGAATTTGTCGCCTCCAAATTCCTTACGGTCATTCTCTTTTCGCTTATTTCCACTGTATTTATCTTTCTCGTTTCCCTGATTTTGGGACTTGTTTTCTCAGATTACAACGAAATTGGCATTATCTTCAGCGGTCTTCAGTATATAGCCGCATATTTTCTTAAACTGGTTGCCTTCTTTTCCTTCTGCCTTTTCTTGGGTGTGTTGGTAAAACGATCGGCTTTTGCCCTGGGTTTTTTGGTAGTTTGGCAAGTGGTGGAATGGTTGGCCTACGGCTTGATGAAATGGAGGCTTTTTCGCGATACCGATGTCGCCGACCACATTTCCAGAATCTTTCCCTTAAACGCCATGGCAAACCTTATCAAAGAACCGTTTAGCCGTTTGGGTGCCATTCAGTCTGCCGCTACCCAACTGGGAGAAAGCTTCACAAAATCATATGAAGTGGGCTTTCTCAATGTGCTTATCGTCCTCCTGTGGACTGCGTTTTTTGTCTATGGCTCTTATTTCTTATTAAAGAAAAGAGACTTATAGCAAAAACAGCTTCGGCATAATTGTTATATTTAGCAGTCAATCAACTATCCATGGTTTTCTGCCGGATTTTTCTCTATCTCCTCATCCTTTCACTGGGCACTTCCTCCTTTGCGCAGTCCATTTCGTTATATAGACAGTTTAATGGCCCTTTTGACTATACTGCGTTTGGCAATACCCTCAACATTGCGGAAAACGGTAACAACAGCCCTTGCGAAATCCTTACCCAGAGCAGTGCCCAGCTCACATTGCAGCCACAACAGACCGTAGTGGCCGCCTATCTCTACTGGGCCGGTTCAGGACCTGGGGATTTTGATGTCCTGTTGAACCAACAGCCTATCCAGGCCGAGCGTACCTTTCATGTTACCTATCAGAACAATGGTATCGATTATATCTATTTTTCGGCCTTTGCAGACGTTACCACCCAGATCCAAAATAGCGGCAATGGCAATTATACCCTTTCGGAATTGGATCTTTCCCCCTTCATCCCCATGTACTGCCTTCCACCAGGGACGGGGACCAATTTTGGCGGGTGGGCCATCGTGGTCATTTACTCGGATGATTCCTTGCCCATGAACCAAGTGAATGTTTTTGACGGTTTTGAAAGCGTTTCCCGTAATAATCAAACCCTTGATATCACCCTCAACAACCTGATGATCTTGGAAACCGAGGGAGCCAAAATAGGATTTTTGGTCTGGGAAGGCGATCGTGGCATCGCCGTTAACGAAACCCTGAGGATCAACGGAAACATTCTGAGCAATCTTCCCCTCAATCCTCCCGACAATGCCTTTAATGGCACCAATAGCTTTACCGGCAGCGATGTGCTTTACAACATGGATATCGATTTTTATTCCATTTCAGACTATATAAGCCGAGGTGATACTTCTGCACACATTCAGCTCACCAGCAGTCAGGATTTTGTGATTGTAAACAATATTGTCACTGTGCTGAACACCGCATTGCCCGATGCCTCCATTACCATCGATCATGTTATCGGCGGAACCGAATGCGGCAATCGACAACTGGAGGTGCAATACACGGTTTATAATATGGAAAGCTCTGCCGAATTGCCAGCGGGCACTCCCATTGCGGTTTACACCGGCGAGGTTCTGGCCGCCCGGTCTTTCACGCACAGTGACATTCCCATCAATGGCAATGAGAGCGGAAGCATCACATTTTCCGTTCCGGAAGAGGTGGACGTGGAATTTATTCTGAAATTTTCCGTAGATGATATCGGCGACGGTACGGGGATAGTCAATGAACTGAACGAAGACAATAATGACGATGAAAAGCCTGTTCGGCTATTGGCATATCCTATCATAAACTCCATCGCCAATCTGGAAACCTGTGATGTCTTGGGCGATGAGTTCTTTAATTTAACCGAAGCCGTGGATATAGGCCCCAATGACGATCTAAGTTTCCACCTCAGCGAATATGACGCCGAGAACAATTTGAATCCCATTGGCAATCCGGAAAATTTTCAGAATACCGAAAATCCACAGACCCTTTACGTTCGGGTTTTTAACGCAGATTGCTTTTTGGTGCGCAGTTTTTCCGTTGAAGTTATTTCCTGCCCCCTGCCCGACGCCACTGTAGATTTCCCCGAAAGCAGTGCCTGTAGGGGCAGAATGTTGCAGTTGCCCTTTACCGTTTACAATCTGGAGGCTACGGCACCTTTGCCTGGCAACGTTTCCATTGCATTTTATTCAAATAACAATTTATTGGGAGTGGCACATACCACTGCCGAAATACCCATTGGGGGTCACGAAAATGGTCAGGCCGAACTAACCCTTCCCGAAAGTTTGCCAAACAGCTTCGCTCTTACCGCCGTTGTAGATGACGACGGAACTGGAAGGGGAGCAGTGGAAGAATGGAACGAAGACAACAACACCTTTAGCCGCACCCTCGCCTTTGAAGCCATTCCGCCCCTTCCGCCCTTGCCAGATCTTTTGGAGTGCAACAGCGGTTTTGAACAGGCAATTTTCGACCTTACCCAGCAGGAAGAATTGATACGAAACAGTGCCGCCGATGAAATAAGTTTTTTTAAAAGCGAGGAAGATGCCATCCTGAAAACTGACCCAATTGAAGATCCGAGTGCCTTTCGGAATGACACCAATCCCCAACGCATCTTTGTGCGTCTGGACAACGACATTTGTTTTGCCACTACCTCCTTTCTTGTGGAAACGGAAAATTGCGAACCCTTTATTCCGCAAGGTTTCTCTCCCAATGGCGACGGCATTAACGACGTTTTTGAGATCACCAACTTACTAAACATCTATCCCGATTTTGAATTGCACGTTTATACCCGAAATGGTAATCTTATCCATACCGGCCACAATGCCGATGGTTTTTGGGATGGGGTGGCTACGGAAGGCTTGCTCTTCACCGGCAACATTGTTCCCACGGGGGTGTATTACTACGTATTGGTGCTAAACGTTCCCAAATATCCCAAACCCTTTATCGGATGGGTCTATATTAATTATTGAAGCTATATTGCGATTTTTCCGCCGGGAAAAATTCCAACTTTTTAAAACACAAAGATGAAAAAGATAATTGTGCTAGTTCTTTTGTTTCCGCTGTCGTTTACCGCTCAGGAAGCGCCGGCTTCCTTGCAGTTCTGGAACCATTTAAAATCATATTGCGGCAAGGCCTATAGTGGAACTATTACCGCCGGTGGCACGGAGGGCGACGGGTTCACGGGAGAAAAATTGGTGATGCATCTTAGAGACTGTGGCGAAGAGGTAATTCGGATTCCCTTCTTTGTCGGCGAGGACAAATCCAGGACTTGGGTTTTGACGTTGGGGGAAGATAAGCGCATCAGCCTTAGCCACGACCATAGAAACAGGGACGGATCTGAAGAAAAGATTACCCGTTACGGGGGAATAAGCCCCAATGAAGGTTTGCCTTCCATTCAGTTCTTTCCGGCAGATCCCCTTACCGCCAACCTTATTCCGGCCGCTGCAACAAATGTTTGGTGGTTTACCCTGGAGGACAATTCCTTTACCTATAACCTAAGGCGAATAGGCAGCGATCGCGTTTTTAGCGTAAACTTCAATCTGTTGGAAGAAGTGGAAACGCCAGCCGCACCCTGGGATAGTGAAAATTGAATCGGATAAATTAACCCGAGCGCTTACGGAACAAGCCTCCTTTATCTACCAGCTTCCGCCTCCTCCACCTCCAAAACCTCCTCCGGCCGAACCGCCACCGGAACCACTGCTGGAGGGGCTGCTCACCATGGTGGTTTGGGCCTTTTCCATAGAATTGGTAAAGGAACGAGAAAAGTTGCCCATGCTCAGTGCCCCGGCCGTAGAAGAATACCAACTGGGAGGTTGGATATCCAACGCCTCAAATTTCCGGGCCCATTTGTCAAAGAGACCGAACGCCAAGGCATAGGCCATGGTCGTTTCAAAATAATTGGGACTGTCGTTCAGAAGCATTTTTAACTTGTTCTCCTCTGCCACTTTTATAAATTGCTTAAACCCCTTTAATTCGGAAAGGACTTTGTTTCCCTTGGAATTCTTTTTCACCAAATAAGGCGTCATGATAAGCAAAAATGCAATGACAGGGAAGACGGAAAAGGCAGCTACTATTCCCCAGACCAATAAAAAGAGCCCAAACAGGGCCGCCCCTATAAACACCACTCCTATAATGGTGTAGTTTTTTACTTCTCGCGCCTTGGGATCATAATATTTTTGGGCCTTGGATTTCAAGGTTTCCTTGGCACTTGCCATGGTAGTGTAAAAGGAATTTTCCAGGCTGCTGATCAGCACTTCTTTTTCATTTTCAGAATCATCGGCACCAAACAAGCCCTTGAAAATCTTTTCCTCATAGGGCGTGGAATCGGCAGGCAAAGGTCGCAATCGGATTAATTTGGTGTCGTCTTTCCCAAAAAATCCACTTTTTTCAATCTGTTCCATTTTTATTATTCCCCGGGAACCCCAACAGGGGATTAGGGAAATCAAATCGGGTGTGTCTGCTCGATCGTCAATGAGAAATCCTGCCATTGCCGGGTCCACGCCGCTTGGCGGAAAATAGCTTATGGCGGTGACCACACGGTCGTCCTTGCCAAATTTTTTCCATATCCAGAAAAAGACGAATACAAGGATCCCCAAGATCAATGTCCAGCCATAATGGGTCCAGAACGGCCACCAAGGGGTTATTTCCTTTACTGCGCCCAGGGGCAGGGCAAGCAGCACCGTAACACTCTCCCCGGGTTCACTTTTAAAACCGGAACGGCTTTCTGCGGAAAAAGTACCATCGGAAAAATGGATACTGAAATCATCACTTCCCGTTCGGGTTCCCGTACCTCCTGAATAGATGTTAAAATCCTCCTCTTCTACCTTTGCATTCGCAGGAGGGTGAATGGTGAAATTCAATTCGCGAAAAGTGGTGTTCCAACCATCGGGCTTCACATTCCAGTAAAAATAAATCTGATCTTCCTCAAATAAAAAAGCATCGTAAACCCGATATTTTATCCTGTAGTGCTGAGGACCGATTACGGTCTTGTCTTTATCGCCAATTTTAATTTCCAACTGGTCGCTCACCTGCTGGACAAAGTCGAAATCTGCGGTGAATGTATGTCCGGGAACCTCGATATTCCGAATCTTTATCTTCCGCGATTGAATTTTTCCCTCTGCCGTTTCCATCCGGTATTGCGTTTGGATATTTCTGTAGATACCGTGTTTATGTTCGGTAAAGGTAAGGTCGTAATCTTCCACAACGTCAAAATACCCTTCTTCGCTGATATGGATATCCACCTGGGCCTTGTTGACCACAAATCCCTGGGCGTATGCCGCCTGAATGGCGATGGCATAACAAAGAAAAAAAGAGAAAATTCTTATATGCTTTTCAAAGCTATTCCACATCATCGATCCTATTGTATATCCCTCTCCCGACAGTATTCACTGGAACGTTTTTCCATAAAAAATTTCGATCAATCAAACTGTACTTTCACATTTTCCCTGCTCGCCTCATCGGTTTCAAAATAATCAAAATGTTGATAATTAAACATTCCGGCAAAAATAACACCCGGAAAACTTTCGCCATAGGTATTGTTTTCGCGTACAGTGCCATTATAATAGCGGCGGCTGCGCTCCAGGTTGATTTCGATTTCGTTCAACTTTTGCTGCAGGTCCAAAAAATTGGTGTTGGCCTTTAATTCGGGATAAGCTTCGCTTAGGGCAAAGATACTCCGCAAGCATTGTTGCAATTGGTTTTCTGCCTTTATCTGTTCGTTTATATCGCCACTGGGCACGGCCATAGCGGCGTTGCGGGCATTAACTACGTTTTCCAAGGTAGTCTTTTCGTGGGCGGCATAACCTTTCACCGTTTCCACTAGATTTGGTATAAGGTCATAGCGCCGTCTCAACGCCACGTCTATGTTGCTCCAGGCATCCTTAACCACATTCTTGTTCCGCACAAAGCGGTTAAAGATTTGGATCAAGACAATGGCGAGAATCACAATAATTCCCAAAATAATCAGTGTTGTAGTCATGTTTCAATCAGTTTATTTTGTTTATACCGCCCTTCATTGCAAATTGTTCAAATTTTATATCGGGTCTGTTGGTGAATGTTCGGTCTTCAGGTTACTAAGGTACTATATTCGTGTGGTTTTTAATACTGAACCACACTAATCAATCGGGTGAAACTATAAAAATTAATATTATTTGCGTTTCCCAGCCAGGTAAGAAAGAGATAAACTGATAAGAAAAATTTTCTAAAAATAGTTGGAGTAAAAAGTATCTAACCGTGTCTCATTTCACCCAAAGCTATTACCCTGAAACCGTAGAAACAACCAAAACCAAGCCCTGAAAGGGCGACATCTCCCAGCAAAGGGTGAAGCCCTATGACGACATCCACCAGCATAGGGCGAAGCCCTATGGCAACGCATTAACCAATTGCTGCCAACCCGAGATGGAGATTTTTATCGCAATTGATGACGTTTTCCCAAATTTCCGATAGGAGATTACATACGTAAATGCCTAAACCACATTATCCGCCATTTTAACCAATTAAACTAATAAACATCATGAACGATCAAAAAATCTCCTTGATAATTCGTCACCTGGCAGGTTCCAAAAAAGGACAGGTGGAAAAATTTTCAGTTACCAGCACTCCCGAACTTCGGATAGGTCGCGGAATGGATAACGATGTAAGCTTCGATCCCGTAAAGGAAGATACCATCAGTAGGGATCACTGCCGTATTTCCCTAGACAGCACAGATGCAGAACGCTTCTACATCACGGACAGCCAGAGCAAAAACGGAACCTTCGTAAACGGAGTACCTATTAGCGGCAAGACCGAACTTTTTGCCGGTGACATCGTCAAACTGGGAAAAGAGGGACCCTCTTTTGAATTTGATCTCGATCCACGCCCACAGTCACATATAAAAAAGACCCGGATCATCGATTCCGCGGCAGCGAAGGAAACCAGGCTTCATACGGCGACCGATTCACAAAGGGCCACCTCAGAGAAAAAACCGCCCGTCAAGGAAAGTATTGGCAAGAATACTATGCAGCACATGATCCGTCAATCGGAAAAGAAAAGTAAAACGGGATTGGTCCTTACCATAATCGCCGTTCTCTTGTTGGCTACAACAGGTGGCTATCTACTCTATAAAAACAAAAATGTAAAGGAAATCGTTCATGTACGGGATCCCAAGACCACATTTACCCCTACCGAAATTGCGCGGGCAAACCAAGATAAAGTAGTGTATATAGAAATGGCGTGGAAACTCACCAATACGGCTTCTAGCGAAGAAATGTACCATGTGTACTACCCTATTGTGAAGGATAAACAAATTATGGGATACCGAGGGGCCTATACCCAAAATGAGCAGGGCGCAATCATTCCACTATTGGTAACCAAAGGCGATTACCTAAAGGCTCTTGGCAATGCCCAGGGCATAGAGCTCGACCTGATTGCCAGTGGGGGTAGCGGTAGCGGTTTTGTGGTGGACAAGCGCGGCTTTATCGCCACAAACAGACATGTGGCTTCCAACTGGTTAACCAGCTTTCACTTTCAGGAATATGCCTTTCCGGGAGTATTGGTGGAACCCAATGAAGCGGGCCAGTTTGCACCGGCCTGGGACAAGCCCATTACACGGGAAATGGTTGGCGAATGGGTTCCGGGCAACGATAGAAGATACACCGGGGTAAATACTTACCTGGATGTAACCTTTGCCAACAACGCACAGAGGACCCCGGCTAAAATTGTGCGTATTTCATCCACCCACGACGTGGCCATGATCAAGATAGATCTGCCCGAGGCCTTGCCAAAGGTCCAACTTTTTGACAGTTATGAGGAAATTCAGCCGGGCGATCCGGCCATTGTAATGGGATATCCGGGCATTGCGCCCGCCCAATTGGTGCTTAAGCGTTCACAGGACGTGTTTAACACCAATCCGAATATCACGTCTGTTCCCGTTCCCACTGTCAGTACCGGAAACGTGGGAAGAATGGTACGCGGTTCGGAAAAGAACAGCAAGATTGACGATTACCGATCGACCTTCGGCGATTATTATCAGCTTACCATCAATTCTACCGGCGGTGGCAATAGCGGCGGACCGATGTTTGACGAAAAATCGCGTGTTGTGGGTGTTTACAGCGCTGGAAAATGGGAGCCTGGCACCTCCATTAGTTTTGCCGTTCCCATTAAATACGTAATGGAATTAATGGGGCGCCAAGAAGTTATTAAATAGGAAAATGTTTCCCAGATCATTGCCAGATGGGAACAACGTACTCTGCGAAGGTTCCTTGCCAAGAACTGAGAAACAACAGCATACCATCTAATGAGCTATCAATATGAATTTTTTATTTTCGAAGAAAAAGAAAACCCCGGTTTCACGCAAATCGGAACACAACAACCAAGGGAATATTTGTGCAGTTCTGGGCATTTCAGAAACAGGTCCCGTTCGCGACCACAACGAGGACTGCATTGCCTTTTCTTTTCCTGAAAATGACAAAAAAAATCTTATTGCCGTAGTTGCCGATGGTATGGGTGGGCACAATGCGGGTGAAGTGGCAAGTAAAATGGCCTGCAAAATCGTGCTAGACTACTGTTTGAGAGAGTGGGATAACGATTCTCCCGAAGCACTGCTCCAAAATGCATTTCACCAGGCACATGAAGAAATTATCGCGGCGGGGGAATCAAATTCCGAGCAGGAAGGCATGGGCACCACGGCCACTGCCGTGATTATTCGGCACAACCAATATTATTTGGGCCACATTGGAGACAGCCGGGCATATCTTTTTCGGGACGAATCCTTGAGCCAGTTGAGCACGGACCATACCTTGGTAAATGAAATGCTCAAAAGTGGTGAGATTACAAAAGTGGAACGGGACCACCATCCTATGAATAACGTGCTGTTACAGGCTCTGGGCACTCTGCCCACCATAAATCCGCAAATCTCTTCCTCGGCACTGGCGCTTGAGGAAGGGGATCGGCTACTGCTTTGTTCCGACGGAATTTATGATGCCCTTAGCGAGGATGATCTCACAGAATTGCTCAAGATGAGGCGAGCCGAATTTGTCCTGGAATGCCTCAGTGCGGTGGCAAATTCCCGACGGGCCTCTGATAACTTTTCCGCCTTGCTGATCGATATTCCATCTTTTCGCCCATCCGCTGCTTCTTTTACAAAGGAACAAAATTCGATATAATGAGCATACTAGGTAGCCAATATGAAATTATCCAAAAGCTCGGCGAAGGCGGAATGGGAACGGTTTATCTGGCAAAAGACACTATGATCGATCGTTTGGTGGCCATAAAACAGCTCCATCGCAATGCCCATTTGGAGGATGAGAGCTTGGGAGAACGTTTTCAGGCGGAAGCCCATGCCTTGGCCAAGCTTAACCATCCCAATATAACGCATCTCTATTCTTTCATCCCCCGCGAGGAAACCTATTGGATGATAATGGAATATGTGGAAGGGAAGACACTGGAGGACTGGCTATTGGTCCATAAGAAAATAACCCATCAACTGGCTGCCAGCATTGCCGTGCAGATACTCGACGGTTTATTCCACGCTCATCGCAAAGGCATTATACACCGCGATATAAAACCGGCAAACGTGATGATCAATGATGAAGGTGAAGTTAAGATCATGGACTTTGGCATTGCCAGAATGCGCAATGCACAGCGTATCACCAGTCACGGCAAATCGGTGGGAACGCTGGAATACATGGCCCCCGAACAAATTCAAGGGCACGAAGGCGACGAACGAACAGATATCTATGCAGTGGGCAATATATTGTATGAAATGTTATGCGGCACCCCTCCCTTTCACAGTGATACCGATTATCGATTGATGAAGGACAAGCTGGAAAAACAGCCGGAACCTATTTCACGGGAAAATCCTACGGTTCCCAATTCTCTCGAAAAAATTGTCTTTAAGGCCTTGGACCGCAACCCCAAGAGAAGATACCAAACTGCCAGGGAAATGAAAAATGCTCTTGAAAAATGTTTGGCTGGCAGCTTGCTGGACCAGGCAACCCTGACTAAAGTGCTTAGGGCATCACAGGTTTTCAGCCAGCCACCCATAGAAAATGAAATCATCTCTGTTAGCAATATTTTGTCCAGAGCCAAAGCTATCTCCGGAAAATTCAAAGTTCCTCCAGTGGGAAATTTTAGACGGTTTTTCATCGGCAAAATCAACAGGCCAATACTCATTCTTGGCGTTTCGATCCTGCTGTGCGCCGTTCTATTAATCTGGAACGGAATTGCGGATAGCGGTAAGGCCGAAGAGACCATAGCACCTCCTCCTGTGATAACCTGGACAGATCCCGTAGAGGAATCGCCTCCACCAGCCGTGGAGAACACTGCCGGTAATTTTGAAGAGACGCCCAATGAAATGTACAATCGTATTGCGGAACAACCGGTGGCCAAAGCAAAAGCAAGGGAACAGAAAAGCAAATTGAAAACAATTGTCGAGGATCGTGTACCCACGAAACCAACAAAAACTTCGGAAAACCGTGAGCCTTCGCAAAAAAAAGAGCCTGTTGAAAAGGAGGAAAAACGCACCGTTCCCACCACCCCCGCCGACGTTCCTGCGGGGAAGACTATTTTTGTAACCTTAATGGAAGATATCAGTTCAGAGGAAAAGGAGCGCGATGGCACCGTAATTCGGCTTAGCTGCAACGAAAAAGTGGAGGCAGACAATAGGATAATCATTCGCAAGGGAGCCGCGGTAAGAGGAAAGATTGTCGATGTGGTACCCTCATCGCACAGCAGAAAAAAAGCATTGATTGGCTTTGTCATCCAACAGGTGGAAGCAGTGGACGGAAGCTGGGTAAAAGTACGTTCAAAACGTTACCGTCTTTATTCTGATGCTCCGGGAGATCCCGTTCGATACCGTTCTGGAGAAACCTTTGAGGCAAAGCTCAGACGGGGCAAGGTTCAATAATCCACTGTGCCAAGATGAATTGGAGCCTTCACCCCCGCCGATTATATTTCCGCAGAGAAAGTCACCGGCGGATATGATATCCCAAAGCTTCAATAACCCTAAATTTCCTTTTAACCCGACTCTATTCCCTCTCAAATTCCGAAGGGATAGGTTTCCGGCATCAAATGTCCGTTCGGTTGCAAATGCAAGGGATGCAAGGCGGTGGTTTGATCTATATAGAGAAAGGCATCATATCTGCGGTTGAGAATGCTCGGCACGTAATTGCCCCATTCCCGCGATGGATTGTAAACCACCCCTACTGCCCGATGCCCTATTTCCTGGTTGGAAATTTCCGGAATCGGGGCATTCTCCCCAAAGACGAGAAGCTTGTCTTCTGCAGACAGCCGGCGAAGTTTATATTCCACGCTGCCATCTTTAGCGGGAGGTAGAGCCATTCGCTTCATAGGCGCGCCCCAGAATTCACCCGCCATAACAGTTCCTTGGTAACTTCCAAAGCCCACTAAAACAACGCCATCCTTGTGATGCTGTTGTCGCACCAGTTGCCCTACGTTGTGCATGCCCTCTGCCGCCATATCGGTATAGCGGGCATCGCCTATGTGGGTGTTGTGCTCCCAAATAATCGCCTTTGTTTCTTTTCCATGAAAGTGCATCAAGGTGTTCAGGGTTTCCACCATGTGCGAATCGCGCACATTCCAGGAGGAATTGTCGAAAGCCGCCATGGCTTCGTAATAAGTATCGGCGTTTTTCATAACCAAGGCGTTGAGTTCGGCGTTAAGAGCTCCCTCGCGCTCATCATTGTATTTGGGCATATTCTGCCGTACTTCTCGCAACAGTTGCAGCACTTCATCCTTACAGTTTTGACGAAGACCACGGTAGGCATTTACATAAGAGTCGTTGGCCTTGTAAGGTTCAAAACATTCCGCAACTTCCTTTGCCGCTTTTGCGGTTTGGGGATCTTCCTTCTCCAGGTAATTGACCAAGGTTTCCAAAGATTCCCACAAGCTGTAAACGTCCAGACCATAGAAGCCAATCTTTTTCTCTGGGGAAAGAGGAGCGTTATACGTTTTTAGCCATTCGCACAGCGCGGCAATTTCCCAATTTGCCCACATCCAGGTTGGCCAGCGTTTAAATTGATGCAAAACCTTATTGATGGTATTTCCCGAATCCGGCAATGCCTTGATCCATCGATTGATCTTAAAACAATCTGGCCAATCGCCTTCTACGGCAATAAAGGAAAAGCCTTTTTCCTCTATCAATCTTTTTGTTATTGCAGCTCGCCAGGTATAGTATTCGTGCGTGCCGTGACTGGCCTCGCCCAACAATACATATTTGGAATCGCCAATTCGCTCCAACAAAGGGTCGAGATCTGCTTCTGTTTGAAGAGGAAAAAAGGGTTGGGTTTTTATACGGGAAGTAAAATCGGACTGCGAAACTACATTTTCCATGACTGAATAAAATTTGAATTTTCAACCAAAATTTATTAAATCTTTCCTTAATTCAATAAATTTCAAGTCACTTTATAATAACTTTAAGTGCTCAAATGATTTATAAGAAAGGTAATCGTCTATGCAAATTGTTCTTATTGTAGTGGGCTGCTTAATCCTAGTAGTCACCTTACTCGATTTTTTTCACACTACCCTGTCCGGAAACGGTTTTGGGTGGATTTCGGCGGCGGTCAATTCGGCTCTGTCAAATGTGATTCTGGGCAACAAATCGCGTCTCGGTTTTCGGTTTTCGGGTCTTATCCACATTTTGTGTACCACGGCCGTTTGGCTGTTCCTGCTTCTCTGCGGAATCTTTTTGATATTTATCAGCGGGGAGAATATGGTTGTAAACGTAAACTCGCAAGTACCTGCCACCTACGTGGAGCGATTTTATTATATGTGTGTGGTGGTTTCCACTTTGGGAAATGGCGATTTTGTTCCGGGCAATGATCTCAACCGCATTTTTACGGGCATTTTCTCCTTTTCCGGATTTATTTTGCTCACCACCGCCCTTACCTATTTTCTTTCCGTGGTAAAGGCCGTACTGCAGAAAAAGCAATTGGCCTTGTACATTTCGGCAATGGGTACAGACTTGGAAGGACTGTACCATTTCCTCGCTTCCAAAAACAACACCGAACTGCTCGCAGAGAACGCTAGGCAACTTAAGAGCATGATCATTGAAGCTTCGAGCAACTATATATTTTTTCCGATTATCCAGTATTTCCTGTCTGAAAAAAAACGTGCCTCCACCGAATTGCAATTGGCCCGGCTCAATGAGGTATTGCTCATAATCCAAAACGATTTTGAACCGAACGGTATCGACCATAAACGCATTCATAGCCTGAGGAAGTCCATTTCTTACTATCTGGATCTCGGACTGGAAAATCAGCGTGATTATGCATTCGATTCCGAAGAGCTGAGAAATTATCGCCAATTCTGGATGCAGTTTAACGAAGACTACACCGCCGAGCTCAACCGCGACCACAGTATGCACGCTGCGCTAAAGGGAGCGGGATGGACCTGGGCGGATGTTTATGGTGTTCAAAATTGATTCTTTGGCCCGATAAGGCAATATCTTAAAATATCGGCATCTTTCAGACTTAGCCAACAATGAAACCTTACTACGCTTAAGGAAGTTTTTTACACGGCAGTTAAATCGTCGGCATCTGGTCTTCTTCGGTTTAAATCCATTTGCTTCTTTCATTCATTCTGATAACGTCTTGGACCAATTTATCGATGACCGCCTACTAGAAAGCATTTCCTTTGTTCTTTCTCTTTAATTTCACCAGATTTTTTGTTTAACAGTTTCATGCCATACAACAGATATAGAATGTCCGGAATAAAAAATAACTCTATTTTTTCAAAAAAACTGTGAACAATATTTTTAAACCTCTCGATGTCAACACTATTGACAACCCATAACGCAATTATTCTTAACCTAACCTTAAATTCGCTTTACATTAACTGACCCTCTTGACAAATCCTTAAAATTTCATATTGTATTCCGCACATAATTTTTTACTTTCGTTCAATTGAAAATCCAAATTAAAAACACGATGTTTTTAGCCTCCGTTGGTCCATTTCAAATTATTCTCATTTTGGTGGTTCTCGTTGCTTTGGTAACGCCAATAATTGCCCTGATCGACATTCTTCAGAGTGAATTCGGCGGAAACAATAAGATTGTCTGGGTAGTGGTCGTGCTACTCGGTAGCTTTGTGGGCGCCATGCTGTATTACTTTATTGGCAGGCAGCAAAAGATTGACAGAAATTGATCCGTCTTTAAACCCGGGCTTACGCTTACTGCACCAAAAACACGGCATTGGCCATAAACAGTTTTCCGTTTTGCCAAAAGGACCTGAAAAGCACGTCATCGAGCAAATATACCACACTGCCCTTTCCTTTCTTCGCTTGGGCAAAGACAATGGAGTTTTTGAGTTTCTCGGCAGCTTCTTCTCCGGCAAAACCCGAAACGCTTTCAAAATCGCCTTTTATATATCCCACATTGTATCCGTCTGGTAAGAATTTATAGGAATCGCTTCCCAATTTCAGACTGAAATAGTCGTGGCCATATCCAAATGCCAAAGGATGGGTATTGTCCAAAGTTACTTTATAGATACTGCCGGTAATCAAATCTTTTGTGCTATCCATTTCGCGCTCGGCATAGGGAATCAAATTTGGCCCCGCGGAAACGCTATCTTTCTCCTCCTCTTTTTTCTCCCCGTTCTTTTTTAGATGGAAACCTTCTTTCCCCTCAAATACGGCAACGGCACTGCCTATGGCTATCACTTTTCCTCCGTTGCTAATCCAATTTTCCAATTTTGTAAAAACGCCCTCCTCCAGAATGGACTTGTAATTTCCTTGCGGAAGGATCAGCACATCGTAGTCGGACCACTGGATTTTATCCAAATAATCCGTATTGATAGCGGTTATGGGGTATTGCAATTGCGTTTCGAAAAAATGCCACAGCGTGCCATAGCTCAACGAATTGGTGCCTTCTCCTTGAAGCACGGCAATTTTTTTGTCCTTGATCAAATGGACATATTGCGAACCGAAATCGGTGTGCGCATCGGCAAAACTGGTGGGAGAGGCATATAATTCACGTTTTGTTTTATTGGCTATTTCTATGAGTTTTGAATCAAAATCTGGATTGTCCTTGTTGTCACTCCTGGTGATAATCAAACTTCCGCGGTCAAATTCATTTCCGCCGAAACTCAGTTTTTTCTCAGAATACCTAACCTTGATTTTGTTCTTTAACAATTCCGAAAGAAACCGGGCATCGTCAAGACTATTCCATTTTGAGATATAACCGGCAGCAGAAGTGTGTATTACATTCGGAACAAATTTTTCCACTTCTCCCTTGTCGGCTGCGACCAGGCTGGTACTGGCCACGGCCTCGAGCCCAAAGGCATAGGGCAAACTCCAGGCAGTGATGTCGTAGGTAATGGGAGTGGTAAGATGGGTATGGGGTTCAAAAAGCACCTCCACCATCTTGCCCCTCGGCTGGTTGGTGCTTACCACCAATGCCCCTTCCGAATCGATGGAACCTTTTTTTCCATCGCGGAAATTAAATCCCTTCACCGTGCCGCCCTTTGCAAATCCATACTGAATTTGATGGCGGTCCAACAATTGTGTTAGTGCGTTGATGTTATCTGAATTTCCTTTTAAAACAAAGCTTTTGAATTTTAAATTGTCGTTGGTAAAGAATTTTCTGAATTCCCTAACCAGTGCCGCAACATTCTGCGAAGCCACTTCTATAGTGGAAAGTCCGGTAGTGGTGTGATGGGCCATGCGATCTTTTAGGGTGAGCTCGATATCCTCATCGTTGATTATTCCCAAACCGGCCATCCCATGACCGGCCTGCTCGTAGGTCATGCCAATGGCTCCCATAAACAATGGGTAGGTATCGCCATAACTGGGGTAGAGCAAGTCGAAGCTTTCCCGGGTAAAATAGAGCCAGCCTTCCTTGTCAAAATGTTTGGCGTTGTTTTTTCCGATAGTGTATTGAAATTCACGCTGAAAAGGGGTGAGAATTTCATGATACGGTTGGGCACCGGGAGCAAAATAATAAGGGTTGTTGATAAACTGCTCGTGAAAATCCACATGTATCTGGGGCATCCACTCATTGTAAACTTTCAGCCGCTGCTGGGTTTCCACTTGGCTGGCCCACATCCAGTCGCGATTTAGGTCGAATAAATAATGGTTGGGTCTTCCACCGGGCCACGGTTCATGGTGCTCAGTGGCATCTGGGGAAGGATTGTAGGGTTTTCGCTTTACCTGATTATACCAGTTTACATAGCGATCCCGCCCATCGGGATTTACTCCGGGATCTATTATCACCACCACATCTTTTAAATAATCGCTGTGTTCGGTAATCAATTTATAAAGCGTGTTCATGGCCGCTTCACTGCTGGAAGCTTCATTGCCGTGCACGTTGTAGCTCAACCACACAATAGTCTTTTTTGGGGTAGATTCCCCTGGAAGAAGACCGATATTTTTTAAATTATCGGTACGTATGGTTTCCAGATTTGACATGTTTTCTTCGGAAGAGACCACGGCATAAGTCAACCGACGTCGTTCATTGGTCTTGCCGTAATCCCGATACTTTACCATTGCGCTGTGGGCGGCCACATGTTCAAAATAACCTACCACATCGGCATGGCGGGAGAATTGAGTGCCCAGCTCATACCCTAAAAATTGGGAAGGAGATTGCAGTTGACCAAATATTAGAAGAGGAAAAATGAGGAAGAAAAGAACAAATCTGAATTTCATGGGCAACGGTTTAAATTACGGGCTAAAACTAAGGAAAGATTTCGAGAATTTTTTATGAGCCTTGGCTCGATGTACAACGGAAACCAAGATTAACGTATATTTAAAGCCCGACCCATTGAAATCGGTTATTTTTGTTTAAAATTTCCAAAGCGCTTATGCCAACCAAGTCTATTTCCTATAAAGATACCGGATATTTCTCTACCCTCATCTGCGATTATCTCCAGCAGAAACGCACTTTGTACCCGTTTTACAACCGGTTTCCCTCCTTGGAAAACTTTAAGCACCAAATAGAGGAAGAACGGAAGAATTTCCCGCAGCGACGACGACGGGTGTTGGCTAAAAGAATTATGTATCAATACGGCGATAATTCGCTCTCCCAATCTACCCTAAGCAATATCGATTTGCTAAAGGAGCCAACTACCTTTACCATAACCACCGGCCATCAACTTAACCTGTTCACCGGGCCGCTGTATTTTTTGTACAAAATTTTTTCGGCCATCAACTTGTGCGAGGAGTTGGAAAAGGAATACCCCAGCCATCATTTTGTGCCCGTCTATTGGATGGCCACGGAAGACCACGATTTTGACGAGATCAACTATTTTGAACTCTTCGGAAAAAAGGTAGAGTGGAAACGGGAAGCGTCGGGAGCGGTTGGCGAACTTTCCACCGACGGATTAAAGGAGGTAAAACGCCAGTTGAAGCGCGAATTTGGAAGCAGTGAAAACGGAAAGGCACTCACCTCGCTTTTTTCTGATGCCTATTCCAAGCACGACAATCTGGCCGACGCCACGCGTTATCTGGCCAATAGAATATTTTACCACCACGGTTTGGTGATAGTAGACGGAAACGATGCCGAATTGAAGAAATGTTTTATCCCCTACGCCGAAAAGGAATTGACCGAAAATCTCAGCTACCACAAGGTGACCCAGACCACCCAAAAACTCGTGGAGCTAGGCTATTCCGAACAAGTGCATCCGCGGGAAATCAACCTGTTTTACCTTAGGGAAAATCTCCGCGAGCGAATCATTGAAGAAAACGGAAGATTTTATGTGAACGATACCGAAATTTCGTTTTCCCCGGCGGAAATTTTGGAGGAACTGCACAATCATCCCGAGCGCTTCTCCCCCAACGCCCTTCTTCGCCCCTTGTATGAAGAAGTTGTGTTGCCCAACCTGTGCTATATCGGTGGCGGGGGTGAACTTGCCTACTGGTTTCAGCTCAAGGATTATTTTAACGCGGTAGAAGTGCCATTTCCTATTTTGCTGCTTCGGAATTCGGCTCTGTTGGTGCCGCAAGCGCTAACGGAAAAAATGAGAAAACTCAAGGTGAAAACAACAGACCTTTTTCTGCCCCAACATGAGTTGACCACTAAATTCACCCACGCGATCTCGAAAGTGAAGATTGATTTTTCCAAACAACGGAAACATCTTCAAAAACAATTTAAGGACCTCTACACAATTGCCGAAAAAACAGATAAATCGTTTTTGGGAGCAGTGGCCGCCCAGGAAAAAAAGCAGCTCAACGGCCTGGACAAGCTGGAAAAACGGCTGCTAAAAGCCCAGAAACGCAAGTATGAAAACGAGGTGGACCGAATACGGCAACTGCAGGACCAACTTTTTCCCAATCAGACCCTCCAGGAACGCAAGCTCAACTTCTCGGAATTTTATTTGGAATATGGCGACGAATTGTTTGATCTCCTAAAAGAAAACTTGAAACCACTGCATTTTAATTTTACCATTTTGGAGCTATAATATCTTCCCTTTAAGAGTAAATCATTACGATTTGTTTTCGTCCCTTGATTGTGAAAATTAAATCAGCCACACCACAGTAAGCAACAAAGCCAAAAATCCCACAAGCAATATCCTCCAAAACACATTCGCTTTTTTTAATTCCATAAAAAAAAAAGCCACGCCTATAAATTTCAGAAACGCCAACCCAAGAATAATTATGGCGACATAATGGAAAGCAAGATTGGCGAAGATTGCCGTCAATATCGTCAGCGTAATTAGAAATATCCAGGTTAAATTAAAGGTTTTTTCCATTTTAGTACAGTAAGTAGATTATGGGAAATAGCAAGAGCCAAATCAAATCGCACATATGCCAAAAGGCGGCACTGGATTCAAAATCTTGGATTTGTATGGTATCTGGCGCTTTTTTCAATTTTCTTCCGGAAACAAATAAAATAGCCATTCCCACAATCACGTGGATAACGTGAAAAATGGTGAGCATCCAGTAATAGCTGAAGAAAGTGTTGTATCCAATAGTGTAACCCGCTTCCACTTTGGCATAATATTCTATTCCTTTTAAAATGAGAAACAAGAATCCGCCCAGCATGGTGAGGTTTAAGAATAGCTTGCTTTTATTATAATTTCTTTCCTTCAAAAAATGGACAGACTGCGCCATACACCATCCGCTGCTGAGCAAAAAGACGGTGTTGGTTGCGCCGTAGGCAGTGTTCAGGAGCAAGCGCGATTGGTGAAAAACCTCTGGCTCGGCTTTGGCACTCAAGGCCATAAAAACCAATGCGATTCCAAAGGTTACCAGTTCCAAGTAGATTATTATCCACATCAAAATTCCGCCTGGGGGATAAAAAATATTCTTATAATCTATTTTGAGGGTGTTTTCCATATCAACTTTGGTGTTTGATTTTGTCGTAAAGCTTTACCAACGACTGAAGCAATTCCACCGGGGTGGTCAAAATCTGAAAATGGTTTTGACCAAACATTTGGGGCAAATAATATTTTGCCTGTCCTTCAATGGCCAAGGCATACGAATTTATCTGCCGTTGGTTCAGTTCGCGAAGCGCTTGTTTTACGTCGTTTATTCCGTATTTTCCTTCGTATTTGTCGTAATCATTGGGTTTTCCATCGGAAATAAGAATGACCCATTTGTTTTTGCTGTCCCGCTTGTCGAGCAAAGCACCAGAATGCCGAAGGGCGGTGCCAATTCTCGTGTAGCCACTGGGCTGAAGGGTTCCCACCTTGTGTTTTGCCTTTTGCCACGGCTCATCAAAATCTTTTAAAATGAGATACGTACTGTGGTTTCGGGTTTTGGAAAAGAATCCGGCGATGGAAAAATCCACATTGAATTCTTCGAGGATTTCTCCAAAGATTATGGAAACTTGTTTTTCCACATCTATCACCCGATTCCCATCGGCATAGCCATCACTGGAAAGACTGCTGTCCAAAAGCATTAAAATGGAAAGATCTTTTTCCTTTTTTCTATTGGAAAGGTAAATGTTTTCCGAGGGGGTATGCCGGCTGTGAACGTCCACATACAAATCGGTTAGGGCGTCCAGGTCAAATTCGTCTCCTTGGAATTGCTTGCGTTGCTGCCTGTATTTATTATTGACCGAGGTCAGCATTTTTCGCAATCCCATCAAAGTGGAAGCGTGCTCGCGAAGGGTGTTTTTATAATATTCCGAATCGACATTGATTTCCGATTTTGGAAAGACTTTGCAGAAATCTGGTTTGTAGGTGCGTTTTGAATAATCCCATTCATCGTACAGATTGTAATGGTCCCTATTCTCCATTTCCGCGCTTTCGGCAATGGTTGTGTTTTCAATAAATTCCGCTTGATAGATGGAATGGGTTGGGTCGTCTACACGGACGGTGTATTTCATATTGATATCTTCCAGCGCATTGGCGTGGTCATCCAATTCATCTTCGCCATCAAAATCGCGCCAGCCGCCTTCCCATTCTTCGGCTGCTTCGGCCTTTTCAAAAAAGTGGTTCATCACATAATCTTCCTGCGCTTTTTTATCGACCGTCAGCGATTTGATTTCCTCCACGGCATTCGCCTTCAAAATAGTGTTGATTTCCTCTTCAATTGCCGATTTTACCTTTTCTGAAATATTCTGAAGCACTTTTTTCTTGGGAACTTCGGGTGAATTTTCCATCCATTTCCCATAGATAAAGGAATAGTCCGGAGGATTTTTTTCCGAAGATTTTATTTCAAAAACACTTCGAAGTTCAGTATGGATCTGTTCCGTTCCCGGGAATTGAAGAAATACTTCCCTTAGCACCCTTTCTGAATTTTCTATGGCGATTTCCCTGGCCTCTTCCAGGGTATGCTCCTCGCCCAATTCGTAATTGAATCTGAGGTTTTTCTGGAGGGAGAGATAAAGTATCCTAAAAATATAGAATGCGAGATTTTCTTCCGAAGAAGCAAATTCCGAAAACCGTTCGGGCAAAAAGAAGTTATTGTTTTTATATCCACCTTCGCGTTCCGCTTCAAATATTTCGATTGGTTGACCGGTAACCGCCCGCGCCACCAAGGTTAGCCGAGGTTTTATTTCGGCCAATTTTACGGTGTGGGCGATGGCTTCCCTTGCACTTTTCTTTCTTCGCTTAAGAAAGTGGGCAACCTTGGTAAAGATAAATTCATCGGGTTCAAACATAGCGGTGGTTTTAAATCATCAGGTCGCAGAGGTCCGTGAGCGCTTGGGTTATCTCCAGATCGTCTGTCAAAGGCTCCACGACTGCCACTTTTACCGAAAGACGTTTGGGCAGTCCACTGTTGATAAGCTTTGCGGCATCAACCAGCAATCGGGTGGAAACAGTTTCGGTCAATCCCAATTCGGTGAGATTTCGGATTTTGTTGGCTATGTTGACCAATTTCTTTGCGCTATCCTCGGCCAGCCCGGTTTCTGCCATCAAGATTTCGGTTTCGTCCTTTTGGGAGGGATATTGAAAGGAAAGGGCCACAAAACGCTGGCGAGTTGAGGGTTTTAGTTCCTTAAATCCCTTTTGATATCCTGGGTTAAAGGAAGCCACCAACATAAAATTGGGATGGGCTTTTACCGTAATTCCCAGTTTATCAACATAAAGTTCCTTTCTGTGGTCAGTCAGCGAATGGATTGCCACTACCACATCGGGACGGGCTTCGGCTATTTCATCCAAATAAAGTATGGCGCCCTCCTTTACGGCTTTTGTCAACGGACCGTCTACCCAAATAGTTTCCGCACCTTTGATGATATAGCGGCCAATAAGGTCTGTAGAGGAGGTTTCTTCGTGACAGGAAACCGTAATTACATTCTGCTCCAACTTGAATGACATAAAATCGACAAAACGGGTCTTTCCAGTACCTGTGGGGCCCTTGAGAAGAATTGGCAACTTATTTTTATAGGCGTGTTCAAAAACTTCCACCTCGCGATGGATGGGTTTATAAAAGGGTGCGCTCGCATATTTTACCGGATCTTCGGATCTGACGATTTCTTTTATTTCTGTGGTCATAATAGTATTTTTTGAAGAATTTAAGTAAGTTCGAAGGAAATAAGATTATAAGACATAGGACGTAGGATTAAAATATTGACTGAAAAATCTCAAAATATTTGACTTCCATCTTGAGCTGTTTTTTTTGTCCCACGTCCCTCATCTTACCGTCCTACGTCATTAATAAAGTCTCTACTTTAGCTTATTTTGAGCGAAGTCGAAAGGCTCTACCGGACATTCTGCTTCTTTGTCCTACGTCTTACGTCGATTAGTCCTTTGTCATTCTATAAAAAAGGATCTTTTATGGTTTCCAGGGCCTCATCGGTGGGGCGGCCGTGCTTATAGAAATCGGCTATATAGGTAATGATTCCAAAGGCGAAGAGACTTGCGCAGAGGATAAGAACGACAAAGTGAATGCTGATCTCATTCTGCACTTCCATAAATTCCATTTTGTATTTTCTCTCCAGATACACTTGGGCCACACCGGCCACGCCAAAAGCCATTGTCATCCCTATCATTCCAATGTTTGTGGTCCAGAAGGCCACCCTTCCACGAACGCCGTCGTATAATTTTCTTCCGGTCATATTGGGAAGACTGTAGCTGATAATGGCCAGCACAATCATAGCATAGGCACCCCAAAACGCCAGGTGGCCGTGCATTGCCGTAACCAAAGTTCCGTGGGTGTAAAGATTGGTTTGTGGCAAGGTATGGGCAAAACCCAGAAGCCCAGCACCCACAAAGGATACGATGGCAGCTCCAATGGTCCAGAACAAGGCGATTTTATTCGGGTGCTTCTTCTCGCCTTTTCGGTACATATTTACGGCGAAAAATGCCATTGCCAAGAAAGCAAGAGGCTCCAGGGCAGAAAAGATTCCTCCTACGATTAACCAAATTTTATTTACGCCGATATAATAGTAATGATGCCCGGTGCCGAGAACTCCGGAAAGGAAAGTCAATCCCACGATTACATACAGCCATTTTTCGATTACTTCGCGGTCCACACCGGTGAGCTTTATCAAGAGGAAAGCAAGAATACCGCCCATAATAAGTTCCCAAACGCCTTCCACCCAAAGATGGACCACCCACCAACGGAAGAAACTGTCGGTTACCTGACTGTCAAACGGTAACATTCCGAGAAGATAGAGCAAAGCGGCAAACACGAGTCCCATAGTGAGGACAAGAGCGGTTGTGGTTTTACGTTTTCCCTTGAAGAGTGTCAACAGAATGAGCGCCAGGAACAATAATACGTTTGCAACCACCAGATAATCGAGTTGATGTGGAATTTCGAGAAATTTCCTTCCTTCCCACCAATTAAAATGGAAGCCGATGATAGCGACAACGCCAACCAGGGCCAGGGAAATCAATTGCACATAAGCCAGCTTTACGCTTACAAGTTCGCGTTGGGCTTCTTCGGGAATAATGTAGTAGGCAGCTCCCATAAACCCGGAGAGCAACCAGACCACCAAAAGATTGGTATGCACGGCACGGGCCGTATTAAAAGGAATGAAATTGTGAAGTCCATCCATTCCAATGCGGGCAAAGCCCATTATAAATCCGTAGGTAAGTTGCAATACCAGCAATAGCATTGAAAGGGCAAAGAACCAATAGGCTACTTTTTGTGATTTGTATTTCATCTTTGATTAGTTTTTGGTTAGTTGTTTGTCTTTTGCCAAGGGCGATACAATACGGTCGAAACCGTTGAGGTCGATTTGGCCGATCCAGTTAAAGAAGGCGATAACGTCATCTGCCTCCTCTGCCGTAAATCCGTAGGCGACCATTTTTCGGCCATTCGGTTCCCAAGGAACGGGCGACATAAGAATGGCTTTGATAAGGCCTTCTCCCCTACGTTCTACCACTTTGGTAAGTTCAGGGGCGTAATAGCCACCTTCGCCGAGAATGGTATGGCAGCCCATACAATTGTTTTCTTCCCAGATCACTTTGCCACGCACCACGGCGGGGGTGATGTTTTCATAATTGGTCTGATCATTTCCATCACTAAAGGAGTAGATGGTAAGCCCGATAAAGGCGAGGAAGGTCACGAGCGTTCCGATCAGGAAGAAGGCGCGCGCTTGTTGTTTGGATAGCATATTGGTTGGGTTTAAAGGTTACAGGATAGGTGGCGGGTTGCAGTTTCTGTTGTCTGTTGTCTTTTTTCAATTTCAATTTCAACTCCCAAAGTCATTCTTTAGAACAGGTTGCGGAATGCAGGTTGCAGGTGGTACATTAAGAGGATTCGACTACAATTTCAATTTCAATTTCCCAGCGGTATCCCTGTGGGAAATTTAAACTATTAAGATTTTAGGAGGTTTTAATCCTAATAACAAATAAACAATGGTTTTCGGAAAATGAAAATGACAAATATCATAATCGGAAAAAAATTATAGGATAATTTGTCAAAATGATAAGAAGAATTTTGAATCGCGCAAAATAGAATCTGTAGAAGAATTTTTTAGAAATCAAAACGAAAAAGCTATTTCGAAGCTCAAAAAATTAATGCCAAAGAAAGCGAATCGTATGCGAACAATAAGCTTGATGGTCATGGAAGAATTCAACCACTGCATTGATCAACCGATGGAAGATTCAAAGCACGGTAGGGTAATTAATGCAGTTGATTAAAGCCGAAAATTGATAAATGGAATTAGCAATTTTTTAGCCTCACTTTGGGGAAGACGAGCTCGATAAAATCTTTAAGCATTATCTAAAAAAAGCGGGATCTCGAATTGCTGAGAAACTTGCCGATGGAGTATAACTTCCATTCTCTCTGGTTTACCCAATCTCCATCTGCGCCTCCCGAATTTGCACAATCTCCATTTTTGCTTCTTCCAAATCCATCCCAAATTGGAATCTATTTTCCATTACATAATTTGAAGCCAATTCTGCATAGTGTTCAATGCCATTGAGAAGATTATTGCTGAACTTTTCCCACGATTTAAAATCTCGCGCGGTCGGGGAAACTGTTGCTTCTATTTCCTTTTTTAGAAAATCGATATACAATCGCAACTCGGTGATAAACATGTGGGCCCGATGCGGGTTTTGAACGATATTCTGCCGGCCGTAAATATGGTCTGTCATCTCCTGAAGACTCACTGTTTTGGAAAAATTGACAATGTTGGGGCCCGGACAGATGGTCACTGCCGTAAGTTTTTTCAAAAAAGTCTCTTCATAGGTAAGGGCCGCGGCATTGCTCAAGCCAATGCACAAACATTCCTTGCCCAGCACTTCGTCCACCTGTTTTTGGTATTCCCTCGCAGGCAGATCCAATGTTTTTAGCTGCTCCAATTTCAATTTTTGATACTTGGTAGAAGCCGTACAAATGGGGGTGTTGGTAAATTCGGTGTTGGACTCCAACAGTTTTTCCGTACACGGACTGCCGGGTTTGTTTTTGCCAATCCTGTCCAGACGTTCGGTTTCGGCAGTGGTTCCCTTCAAATAGTTAAACTCCACTCCCAATGGCGATGCTTTGCTGCGAACCACATCTTTTTCCTTTGATTTCACCAATAGTTCCAAGGTCTTCTCATCTACCGTGGTCGCTTCGGGACATAGAAGAAAGGGTGTGCCCCAGCCGGTGCCATCCACTTGATAATAATTTTGCAGGAGCATGTCTTCCTCGTAGGTACCAATGCCCCCTTGCACCGTAATCTTAACAGGATGCGGCTTTTCAAATCCGTCTTTTCCTTTGGCGATAATGGCAGGATTGTAAAGCTCAAATTGACTGTTGATCAACTCGTCTTTTTTCTCCCGAAATTCCTGCAGAATAGGCCCCATAAGCATCCCTTGGGTGGCAAATACGTGGCCGCCACAATTAAGGCCCGACTCAATGCGGAATTCGCTGACCCATATTCCTTTCTTTGCCAAATATTTTCCTTGGATCAAAGCCGAGCGGTAATCGCTAACCTTGATGATGACCTTTTTGTGAAACTTCCCCCAGGCATAGGCATCGAAAGCCGAAAATCCCTCCATATAATTGTACAGCCGCGGATTCATTCCGGCGGAAAGGACAATGGAAGAATTGCTCAAATTGCAATCGGCATACCCCTTGAGAGCAGTTACCGCATCGGAACCGTTTTCTATGGGTTGTTTGTTCCTGTCCAGTTGGTCTTTGTCCACTTTGGTCATAATATTTACCTCAATGGCACCGGGAACAAGATGATTTCGCAGATAATCTTGGGTAGACTCCTTTTCTTCCGCCTCTGCCATGGAAAACCACGCTCGGTATTTTTCTTTTAAGACGCTGTTTTCCGGCAGCATCTCAAAATACTTCACGATATCCGATCCTGTTTCAAAAGTGGAATTTTTCAATTTTTCCATTTTCGAACTCACGATCCGCTGAATCAAGTTGAGGTAATCTGTTACCCTTCTCGCCCGCGAATCTGCTTCTTTGGCGGCAATGGGAACATACTCCTCCCCTATTTGTTGGTAATAATGCTTTCGCATTACTTCAATGATATTGTCCTCAATGATCGAGAGGGCAGAATTGATCCCGAAAGGGGCCACCTTTATGGGCGAATCCAGGGTGAAGGCAATTCCCATTACGGGAATATGAAAGGTATGCGGAATGGAAATGGACATAAAACGGTTTTATCAATGAAAAGCGGTAAAGGTGAAGCAAAAGTTTTTAATAGGAAATGATTTAGGTCATAAAAGTCTTTTATTTTTTCGGTAGTGGCCGCAGAAGGACGCAAGAGCCAGGCGCCAGGGGCAATGACCCAAACGTGGAAGACTGAAAATGTAAGTTCTAAAGAAGAATGTTATTTTTTCCAAACAAACCAAAATGGCTAAATTTGAACCTAAACCGACTAATTTGATGAATAAATTCCTCCTTTTTGGCCTGGCCATTGTATTTTCTTCACAAATGTATTCACAAAAACACGAAATTTCGGCAGGAATGGGTTTGGGCAGCACTGTACAGTTGCTCGATGAATTCTGGGAATTTGGAGCGGGATTTTCCGCTGTTTTTTTCAATACCTCCTATGTGGAAAAGACCGAAAATCTCGGTGAATTTAGAATTTCATACGCTTTTACGCCCAAACAGCGCTGGAGTTTTGGTGCCGCTTTTTCCTATAACCAATCAAAATTTGACGTTTTTCGCGCAGACGAAAAAATAGGAAATCAGGTAAACAACTATTACACCCTAGCCGCAGAAACCCGAATTGCCTTTCTGCAAAAAGAGCAACTTCGGCTATACGCGCTAATGGGGGTTGGGGCCACTTTTGGACAGGTAAAACGCAATCATTGGAGTGATGGCATTGAGCAAAGATCGCAGGGGACCCTATTTAATTTCCAAATAACCCCATTCGGAGTAAGGTACGGAAAAGACTGGGGCGGGTTTGCCGAATTGGGTTTCGGATACCGCGGGCTTCTCAGCTTCGGAATTTTCTATCGACTGTAATCCTACAATTATTTAAAATTTCACCCGTTAAAAATCTTTCCGCTTGGCAATGCGCCAGATAAAGAAGGTGGGAACAATCACCCACATCACCAGCATGATAAACGATAGGATAACCCCAAAATTGGTTCCGAAGAACTTTTGAAACACCGCTCCGGTATACCCCAGCAAGGCCGAAATATCCAATTTCAAGAGAATCAAGACGCGAGACAGATCCACCGGGTTAAGCATGGTGGCTATCAGGGAAAATTTATCCAACGGATAATCTTCAAAATAAATCAATGACATTAAAAAGATGCCGTCATAGATTACGGCCATAAACAACCACAGCAAAATGGCATATCCAAATCCCTTGATCTTGTTTTCATTGGAAAGGGCGATCATAAAGGCCAAGGCGGTAAAAATAAAGGTGAGGAAACCGCCGGTAACCAAGAGAAGGGAAAAGTCCCAAATAGCCCCGCTGTTAAAAAGGCCGTACATTACAAATGGCAGGCCCAGCCCAATGATCAAGCTCATGGAAAGAGAGGTGGCCACTCCGAAAAATTGCCCCAGAAATATGGAACTTCTTTTGATAGGCTGCGCCAGAAGGAGCTCGGTAAACTCCCGCGAATCGTAATAATACATCACCCCAAAGATGGTTCCGATAAGGGGCACGAGGATGATGATTACGTTCATCAGGGTTATTACCGCCTTGGATAGGTCATTGTTCAAAAAGAGAAGGACAAAACCCAATAAAAGGTAAAACAAAAAATACACGTAGCTCCAACGGCTGCGCATTAAATCGTAAAAACTGTACTTTAATATCTTAAGCATAACTGGAGGATAAAATAGAGGCTATGGCGTGTTCAAAATCGGGCTGTTCGGTCTTTGTCTTCAAATCTGGGATACTGCCCTTGAAATAAATTTTTCCTTCCAAAAGGAAGACAATCTCATTGGCTATTTCCTCTACAAAGCTCAGAATATGCGAAGTGACCAAAATGGTTTTCCCCTTGTCTCTTTCTGAAAAAATGAGGTTTTTCAATCGCAGGTGCGAGATGGGGTCCAGCCCGCTGGTGGGTTCATCGAGAATTATCAGGGGGCTGTCAAACATAAAGGTGAGCACCAGGTTTACCTTTTGTTTGGTCCCTCCGGAAAGGTTGTCCAAACGTTTGTTCATAAATGGTTGCAGCTTAAAAAGCTCTATGAGTTCCGTTTCCTTCTGGGTGTTGATGTCTCGAAGATCCTTGATCATGGCAATGATTTCCTTTACCTTCAGGTTTCCGGGAAAGCGGGCAATCTGTGGCAGGTAATCTATCCGTTCCCGATATTTATAGGAACCGCGGATTTCTTCACCATTGATACTGATTTTTCCCGAATCGGGAATCACCATGCCCAGAATGCACTTAATCAAAGTGGTTTTTCCAGAGCCATTGGGGCCGAGGATGGAAAAGATTCCACCTTCTTCAATGGAAAGATCAATGCCCTTAAGCACTTCGTTCTTTCCGAATTTTTTATGTAGATCCTTAATTTCTATCATGGTCTATGGGTTTCATTTGCGGGTGTTCGTCCATCAAATCGCCTGGGGTAAAGACGGGCGAAACTTTTTCGGAAAAATCGATAATATCTATAAACAGACTTCGCAGCAGGATTATCGTTTCCGGAGTGCGGTTGACAATATATGAAAACAGTTTTACGGGGCGGTAAGGTACATCGCCAATTCCGTTTTTGTCCAGATCGTAGCCCGTGTAGTTGCTCCAGAAATTTCTGTCAAACTTGTTGCTGTTGATCCTTCCGTTATATGAAATGTCGAAAGAGTTATAGAGAAAATTATTGTAGGTAAACAGATTTTGATAGCACGCGCCCTTTACCTTGATGGCATATCCGTTGCTGATAAAATCATTGTGGGAATACTCCAGGCGATTGCTGCCTTCCACGGTTATGCCAACGGTGTTCTCAAAAAAAACGTTGTCTTTTATCTTTGCATCGTTCACCTCCTTTAGGAGCAGGCCATAAGCCGCCGTTCCCCAATTTTTTTTGATGGTATTGTGCTCCATGTCCATAAATTTTGAAAACATCAGGGCGATTCCGGCTCCGTTGGTTTCAAAGACATTGTTTCTTATAATGTTGTCGTTGCTGAACATAAAGTGAAGTCCGTAGCGCACATTGCCCTTGCTGAAGTTGTCCAGGATGGCAATTTTGTCTGAAAACTCCAGATAAATTCCGTCGCGTACCCTTTGCACGTCATTGCCGCGCACTTCCACATTGTTGCAATGCCACAGGTGGACGGCATTTCCCGAATTGAATTCTGTTACGGCTTCTCCTCTTACCTTGTTGTTGAGTACTTTTCCGTTATTGCTCTTCTGAATGTAAATTCCGAAGAAGAGTTTCTCCAATTCCAGATTTTGAATTAGAAATCCTTCACTGTTTACAACCCTCACGGCGGCGTAATCGGTGGTATAGCTCAAGCCTACGTTGATAATCTTAAATCCGTCCAGGGTTACGTTGTCTGCGCCAATGGTAACAATTTCGCCTTTTTTCTCTCCGTCAATCACCGGCTGCCCTTCTCCTTTTAGAACAATGGACTTGTCTATTTTAATATCAGATTCTCGGTACGTGCCGGCCTTCACCAATATGGTATCGCCCTCCGCAACCTGTGCTATGGCTTCCTTAATGGTTTTGGTGGGGCAGGTATCACACACGGTAATTGCCTGACCAAAATTCAAAAATGGAAGCAAGAGAAAAAAAAGAAGCAATATGCTGGATGGATTCTTCAAAGGGAGAGCAATTTGTTTCACAGGTTTACGGTGCCTTTCAGACATAAAAAAACGTGAAGTTACAGAATATTGAACAGATGGAACAAAAATTTTCATCAATGCCATTGGATTAGAAAAGGGTTTCGGCAAGCTTGAGAGACAAAATCCACAAGCCATGCTGAAACCCTTCAATAAGCCAGTATTATTTTTTTAAATGTTGTTTTATTTCATCCCAGGAATATACGGTCCCTGTGAATTCCTGCTGGGCCTGTTCGGCTGTTGCACGGTCTTGGAAAGCGGAAAGGTTTTCGCCCATAGGACTTTGGATTTTTTCACTTACCAAATACGCCGCTGAGGTTGCATCCATCAGCTCGCCCGGTTGCCTGAAATCTGCTACCAAGTGCATGGCTATTTCGGTATCGGCCATGTTTTCCTGCAGATCGTGGACCATGCATTCAATGGCGTCATACTTAAAGGCCTTGCCTTTTGTGGTGACCAGTTGCGAGGCGTGCTGCCTGTCTACAATGGTCATATTGCAATAATGGCAGGCATCGGTGCCATATTCTATTTTTTGAGGACTTATCTCACAGGAGATAAAAAGGAGGGTAACTATACCCAAAAGGATAAAACGTTTCATTATACAGTTGCGGTTTTCAAGCTAGATGCCGGTTCAACTTTTTTTTTATACTCGCGTTTGCCGACAAAAAAGGCAACAAGCGTTAACAGCATTCCGGCAAATATCATATAGGCGCCGGTGCCAGGCCACGAATCCACATCGAAATTAAGCATTTTTTGATAGCCTAAAAGCGGTGGTTTGTAGGTCATAGGAGTTCCGTCTGGGTTTTCCAGTTTCATGATGGCTTTGGGGTCAAGATTGGTACCGTAATCAATAAGCCATTGGTTAAAATCGTACATTCCGAGAATGCCCAGAACCGACATTAAAATAAACCATCCCAAAAACCATTTGTAGCTCACTTTGCCAAGGAATCCGAGGACGCCAATGATTACGCCCAAGGCAACCATTATTCCAATAACAAGTGGAAATACTTCAAACTCCCACATATCTTCAACCTTGGGAATAGTCTGCATTCCTATATAGTGGTTAAGGCCGTCAATATTTTGTATATCAAACTCCTTAACCCCTACAATTCCTTGAATATAAATATCCATCCCCAGTGGGTCAGGATATTGGGGGGCGCCTAACATTATGTTCCACAAGGGAAAAACAAATAGTCCCAACAATAACAAGGAGCCAATTATCATTAAAATTCCTGCTTTTTTCATTTTTTTTGTTTTTGTATTTGCCCATGGCAAATATCTTTAGACATCAGTGTGTGGTTGGTTTTTACTGTGGTCTAAACAGAATCAGTGAGAAAGATTTTTTTTTTTTGATTCCGGCCTCGATATTGCAGATAGATAAGGGAGGCTGTAAAATTTTTTAAAAGACGGGGGAAATCAACAACCCCCGTCTCTTTTTTGAAAATACCATTAATCACCAATCGGGTATTTTCACAACTAAAAACATCTTAGTCCTCGCCCAAGCTCCAGCTCAACTCTACGTTTGAATCTGCTGGACTTACGCGAATATATCCTTGCATCTCTTGGTGAAGTGCAGAACAGAAATCGGAGCAATAGAATGGCCACACCCCTACTTGTTTGGGTTCCCAAACCAAGGTTTCGGTGGCACCGGGCACAATAAGCATTTCGGCATTGTTTGCGCCAATTACGGCAAATCCGTGAGGTACGTCAAAGTCTTGCTCGTGGTTGGTAACGTGGAAGTAAACCTTGTCTCCTACTTTTATACCTTCAATATTATCAGGGTTAAAGTGGCTACGGATCATGTTCATATAAACGTGTACTTCTTTTCCTTCACGAACCACTTTTACATCACCATCTGTAATGGTGGCATACTCGTGCTTGTTCTCAGCAAGTTTATATATCTGTCTAGAGTTAGGCGCAACCATATCGGCAGGAATAGCTGCAGCGTAGTGAGGCTCTCCAATGGTTGGGAAATCTAACAATAGCTCCATCTTTTCGCCGGTAATGTCGAACAATTGGGCAGACTGGGTAAGCTCTGGTCCTGTTGGCAGGTATCTGTCTTTTGTAATCTTGTTCAAGGCTACAAAGTACTTGCCGAAAGGCTTGCGGGAGTTTCCTCCAGGAATCATACCGTGTCCTACGGAGTAGTAAACAGGCTGTCTGTCAATCACTTCCCAAGTTCCCACTTTCCATTTTACAACTTCAGAAGAGATAAAGAAGGTGGTATAGGCATTTCCTTTGTCATCAAACTCTGTGTGAAGGGGTCCAAGACCTGGTTGTTTTACCACACCGGCAAGGATGTCTTCAAACTTTAGGATTGGAATACCGTAAGCTTCGCCATCAAACTTTTTGTTTTCAATAGCGTCGAGCATTTTGGTGAAACTGTGCACGGTTAAGTCGGCAGAAAGTTTTCCGTTTCCAACAATATATTCTCCGGTAGGATCTACGTCACAACCGTGTGGAGATTTTGGAGTTGGCAAGAAGTAAACAGCTCCGGGCACATCCAGCGGATTTACTTGAAGAACTTCTTTCTTCATGGTAGAAGTAGCCGTATGGGTATTTTCATCGAGGATGTTGTGTGCGTAGTTGGCGGGTACTGTTTTACCTCCTCCGTTGTTCACGTATTCCTCAATCTTTTTCCAGTTAATGGCAGCGATAAAATCCTTGTCGTTTTGAGAGGCGTTAACTTCCAACAATGAATGCGCTTCTTCCGTGTTATACGTGGTAAAGAAGAACCATCCGTGACTCTTGTCGCGGCCAGGGTGGGAAAGGTCGTAGTTAAAACCGGGCATCATCAATTGGAATTTAATATCCATGTGTCCTGTTTCTTGATCCACACTAATAAAGGTCAAAGCACCTTTAAAGTTTCCTTTGTAATCTTTAATAGACATATCGGTCTGTGGTACAGGTACAGAGAAACGGGTTCCTGCTACCACGTATTCGGTGTTTTCCGTAATAAAGGAAGAACTGTGGTTACCGGCACTATGAGGGATTTCAATAATTTCCTCTGTCTTAAAGTTTTTAAGGTCAATTCGGGCAATCCTTGGAGTGTTGTTACCATTGATAAATACCCAACGTCCGTCCAATACTCCATTTGTTTGTGAAATATCGGGGTGGTGAGAGTCATCCCAAGGCACAAAACCAAAAGAAGTGTTTAGCATGGGCTTGGTTTCTTCGGTATATCCCCAACCGTTTTCAGGATTTTGGGAGAATACAGGAAGCACTTTTAAAAGACGGCCCGAGGGAAGTCCGTAAACGCCTAATTGGCCGCTAAATCCTCCAGACATAAATCCGTAGAATTCATCGTGTTCGCCGGGGGCTACATACACGCGCTCGGCAGCGTTGGTTGCCAAACCACCTTGGCCTCCTCTTTTGCCTTTTTGTTGATTTCCATTGTTACAGCTAACCATTCCGGCCACCAGTACAAGGGAAACTAAGATATTAATCGCTTTTTTCATTGTTTATAGTTTAAATTTAAATTGTTCGGGTTATTGATTTGCAGGCAAGATTACCTTGTCTACTACGTGTACTATTCCATTTCCGGCGGGAATGCTGGCGAGGATTTTTGCTTCTCCCACATAAACATCATCGCCGTTTACCTCTACGGTAACATTTTCGCCGCTGGCTTGCCCCATCTTTTTGAATTTCTTCATAAAGTCTTTGGAATAATTTCCGGGCGTTACGTGGTTCTTTAAAATATAGGCCAGTTTTTCTTGGTTTTCCGGCTTTAAAAGATCATCTACGGTACCTGCGGGAAGCGCATCAAAAGCAGCGTTGTTTGGCGCAAATACGGTAAGGGGTCCTGCATTGGACAGTGAATTCTCCAAGTGCGCGGCCTGTACAGCGGCTACCAGGGTTGTATGGTCTGGCGAGCCGATGGCAATTTGAAGCACAGTGGGCTTTGATTCATCGTTTTCAATAAAGGCTTGTCCCGTTTTTGTGGGAGAATCTACACTGGCGGAAGATTCTAAGGGTGTTGCGTCACCCTCTTGTTTCGTTTCGTTTTTGCATGCTGAAAACACAAGGAAAGCAGCGGCAACAAACAGCAATTTTAGGTTAGTCTTCATCTTACTTTTGGTTTTTAAACCCCTGCGGAAAAGTTTCCGCAGGGGCGGATTGGTTGTTTAAGGAAAATATTAAAGGGTTCTAAAGTATTCCAATATCTGTCTGGCCTCTTCTTCTGAAAGGTTTTGGTTGGCCATTGGCGAGCCGTTGAACTCCAACAAAAGATCATGGGCCAGCGGATCATCTTTTACCATGCCCTCCGGATTCAGGATCATGTTCATCACCCATTCTGGAGTACGTCTCTCCAAAATCCCCGTGGGGGCAGGGCCGATAAACTTCTTGTCCACCTTGTGGCAGGCCAGGCAATTTGCCTTGTACACCTGTTCGCCCTTGGCAGCCATATCTTGGTCAATGGTTGCGTCTAGCTTTACTTCTTTTATTGGTCCTACACCAATATTTGTCAGGTCAACCCGTTCCGAGGCCTTTACCGTAGATTCGGGTGTGGTTTCCTTGGGAGCTTCGGTGGCGGGTGATTGGCCTATCTTAACCGAGCTGTCGTCCTTTTTTTCTTCTTTTCCACCGCAGCTTATCAAAGTGATGATAGCAATAGCGGCCATTGATTTAAATAAGTGTTTCATAGTTGCTGTTATTGATTTACGGTACAAACTTACTCTTGAGGGACAACCCATACAATGATTTTGGTCATATATGGGATAAAACGGTCTGTTTTCACTACTGTTTTTTCCAAAGTAAAGGTTTGATATTCCGCTGCAAATATTAAAAGGAATTCCTGGCTATGGTATGACGGAAGTCATACCCGATAAAAAATATCAACGAAATTTGCCATAAAAGGAAAATCGGCTAAACTCAAAAGAGTTGATTGAGTAACAGCAGGATAGAAATTAAATAAGACTGTGTAATCTAGGGAGCAGCGACCAAAAGCCGGTTCTTTTTTAAGGAGCGCATTACCAGTTTTACATGGTCGCGAATGGAGCGCTGTGGTCCCGGGGAGTTTACAATATCTATTTCCCCCTGCCAGATCAACTCGTTTGAACCATTTGGGCAGAGACAGTATAAGGAAGTTTGTGTGTTTATCACCGGGGCATCTTCCAGTGCGCCGTCATCCATAATATCGATGTTCTCCTTATAGTATTCCCCAAAAGTGGAAAAGGTCTTCATAAGATTCCGGTAGGATTGCGCCAGGCTTACCCTCGATTCCCTTCCCGTAATTTTGGTGAACAGAACCGAGTCAAAACCGGCCTCTATCAGTTCATTCTCCAGTTGCTCCATTTGTTCTTCGGAATAGTCCGAAACGGAAAAAGGTTCACCAAATATATCGACACTCTTCACCGCCTGAATGTTGCTGTGCTGCAACGAGGTGACCAGGCTGTATTCAAATTGCCGTTGCAGGCCTCCTTCCGGTGCCAGACCTATCACCAGAACCTTGTTCATCCGATAGTCGGAATGGTCAGGATTGGCATACTGATCAACCAATCGGGAAGTGCTGCAGGCGCTGATAAACAAGAGAAGGGAAACCGTACCGATAAATTTCTTCATGAATCTTTTTAAATATGGCATAAATATACGCTTTTCCCAAGATGGAAAATTACCGCCGTTCGGCAAATTCAAATCTGCGGGTGTTGTATTCTCCAAAGCCCCATCAACAGAGCGGTGATTTAAAGTTTTTCTGGATTGTCAAAAAAAGTTTACTTAAAAAAATTTTCAAACTGATATTTCTTTCTATCTTTGTTAACCGTTTGGTTAAACCATAAAGTTAGTAAAATGGCAAAGACAAAAAATCAGGATACCGAGGGCCAGATATTGGAGGCGGCAAAGACCGAATTTGAAAAGAAGGGCATGGATGGGGCGCGAATGCAGGAGATTGCAGATAAGGCCGGCATAAACAAGGCCATGCTCCACTACTATTACCGCAGCAAACAACTGCTCTTTGAGGCCGTATTCAGCAACGCTTTCGCCCTCTTGGCACCTCAACTGAACAAGGTATTGAATGACGATTCGCCCATTGAGGAGAAGATAAAAAACTTCACCGGCAACTACATTTCGTTTATGGCCAAACATCCTTACCTGCCCAATTTCATTATCCAGGAACTTAACCGCAACCCAAAATTCATCGATACAATACGCAAGAGCGCCGCGTTTCCCACCCTCGACAAATTTAAGGCGCAGGTCGCCGCAGAGGTAGAGGCCGGGATATTGAAACCCATAGACGGGGAGCAGCTCTTCGTCAATATCATGGCGCTCAATATTTTCCCCTTTATGGCCAGCCCCTTGATAAAAGGATTTCTCAATACCGATGACAAAGGTTTTAAGAGGTTGATGAACAAACGAAAGACGGCTGTCTCAGAATTTATAATCAATTCCATTAAAAGATGAAAAAGCTGTTTCCCCTCATTTTTGCCGTGGTCCCTGTATTGACATTGGCCCAGGAAACCCTTACCTTGGAGGAATGCTATGTTTTGGCCGAAAAAAACTATCCCCTGTGGAAGCAAACCGCCCTGGTGGAAGAAAGGACCAACCATGAAGTAAAAGTGCTCGAAAAGCAAAAGTTGCCAAAGCTCGATTTGAATGCCCAGGCCACTTACCAATCAGACGTGATTGAGTTTCCGCTGCAGATTCCCAATGCCACGGTTGAACCGCCCAACAAAGACCAATATCGAGCCACTCTAGACGCTGACCAACTTATATACAATGGCGGCAACATTGCGGCAAACATAAGGCTGAAAAATGCCGAACTGGCCACAAAGCAACAAGAGATAGCGGTAAATCTATATACCCTAAAGTCGCGGATCAACCAAAATTATTTTAGCGTTCTGCTCAATCAGGAACAGGAAAAACTCCTCCTTTTCAAGCGGGAAGATTTGAATACGCGTTTACAGGAAATAACCACCGGAGTGAAATATGGCGCAGCCCTCCCTGCTTCCGAACAGTTGTTAAAAGCCGAATTGCTCAAGCTGGAACAACAGCTTGCCCAAACGGATTTTGAACGGAAAAAAGCCCTGGAGAACCTTTCGTCCTTGATTGCGCAGGAATTGGACAGCGACACAACCTTGGAAGAACCGGATATATGGGTATTGCCAAATCGGCAATTGCAACGGCCCGAGCTCAAGCTCTTTGAACTACAACAAGAACAACTGGAAACCTCCAAAGAGGTCATTTCAAAAGAAAACTATCCCAAGCTCTTAGGGTTTGGTCAAGTGGGCTATGGCAACCCCGGCCTGAACATGCTGGACAATTCCTTCCAGGAATTTTACCTGGTTGGGCTAAAGCTGAACTGGAACCTTTTCGATTGGGGAAAGACCAAGGAAAAGAAGAAGGCCGCCGATATTTCAAAGGAAATTATTTCCACCGAAAAGGAAACCTTTGTGCTGAACAACCAGATGCAGCAGCAGGAAGCGCAAAACGACATGCAGAAATACACCAGAATGATTGAACAGGACGAGGAAATAATAGGTCTGCGCGAAAAAGTGCTGCAATCTACCGTTACCCAATTGCAGAATGGCGCAATAACACCTTCGGAATACATCACCGAGCTCAACAACCTTTACCAAGCCAAAGTTGACATGCAGTTGCACCAAATACAACTGGCCCTGGCAAAGGCCAACCTTAAGGTAATCAAAGGAGAATAAATAAAAGCTTTGCCATAAACCAGGCAGGCAAATTTTTAGTAAAACAAACATCGATATGAAAAAACAAATAATAGCGGTATTTCTTTTGAGCTCCTTGCTCTCCTGCTCCAACGATGAAAAAGCAGATGGTTATGGCAATTTTGAGGCTACCGAAATCACCGTTTCTGCCCAGGCAAACGGAGAACTGGAATTTTTAAATCTCGAAGAGGGACAGGTTTTGGATAAAGGCGCAAGGGTGGGGCTGGTTGATACTACGCAACTCTACCTGAACAAGCAACAGCTCTTGGCCACAAAGGAAACTGCGGCATCAAAATCCGGAGGCGTATGGGCGCAGGTGAGCGTTCTTCAGCAACAGTTGCAAACGGCACAGACCGAGTTGGGGCGCGTGGAAAGCATGTTTGCCGGAAATGCCGCCACCCAGCGCCAATTGGACCAAGCCAAAAGCCAAGTGGACGTGCTCAAAAAGCAGATAAAGAATGTGGAGACACAGAATGCTCCCATTGTCAATGAAGTAAAATCCATCGAGGCCAAAATAGCCCAAATCAACGACCAGATTGAAAAAAGCAAGATAACCAACCCGATAAAGGGAACCGTTCTCACAAAATTTGCCGAGCCCGGCGAAGTTGTCTCCTTTGGAAAGCCCCTCTATAAAATTGCCGATACCGAAGAAATGACCTTAAGGGTGTATATTAGCGAAACCCAGTTACCCAACATCAAAATGGGGCAGGAAGTTACCGTAAAAATAGATGCGGACGACACAATGAAGGATTACACCGGAACCGTAAGTTGGATATCATCCACTGCCGAATTCACCCCCAAAATAATCCAGACCAAAGAAGAACGGGTAAATCTGGTTTACGCGGTGAAAGTTTCCGTAAAAAACGACGGAAGCCTAAAAATAGGAATGCCGGCCGAGATGTGGTTGCAGGAGGAGTAATCGGTTGTCGGTTGTCGGTAAGAAAACGATACTATTAATTGCCTATAAGGGTTTTTCCATATTTCCCGGGAATTTCTTGAAGGTAGAAAGAACGGTTTTAATAAAGGCCATAATGAAGAATACGATCCTCTGTTTAATTAATCAAAGCCAGATGGAAACTATAGAATTTATATTCGATTCAATTAAAAAATAAACCAAAAACCTTAAATAAACAATTAAACCTTTAAACCAAAAAACAATGAAAAAAACACTTGTAACTGTAGCAATCCTTTCAGTCCTCTTTATGGGCTGCAAGCAAACCAATGAAAAGAAAACCGATGAGACCGTGGAGGCCACCGAAACGGTACACCAACACGGCGACATGCACAGCGACATGGCCCTGGACAATTCGTGGGTAAACGAAATAAAGCTGGACAACGGCAACAAATGGGAAGCCAATGTGGAAACCACCCAAGGCGTGGCCAAAATGGAAGAATTGATTAAATCCTCCAATCCAAAAACAGTTGAGGATTATCATCAATTGGCTTCGGCATTAAATGAAGTAAAAAACTACGTGGTAAAAGAATGTACCATGGAAGGACCTTCGCACGACAACCTGCACGTATTCCTACATCCGCTTATCGAGAAAATCGATGCCTTGGGCGAGGTTTCCTCTGTGGAAAAAGGCGAGGAAATCACAGCGCAAATCCAGGAAAACCTGGACAGTTATTATAACTATTTCGATTAAACAAAAATTTAAACAAAATGGAAAAACACAAATTTAACGTAGATCTTATTTGGCTGGAAGACCGCAAGGGCCTAATGTGCTCCCCGGAATTGTCCAAAGGAAGTGCCCCATCGAGCAACTGTTTTGAGGTGGCCACGCCTCCACCCTTTCCCAAGGGAATGCCCAATATCTGGTCGCCGGAACACCTCTTCACCGCCTCGGTGAGCAGTTGCCTGATGACCACTTTTCTGGCCATAGCCGAAAACTCTAAACTGGATTTCGAGTCCTTCAACTGCGAGGCGACCGGAATTATGGAGCGCGTGGACGGAAAATATTTAATGACCGAAATCCTCCTGAAGCCATCTGTGACAATCGACGATGAGAAAGACCGCGAACGGGCCCAACGCGTCCTCGAAAAATCGGAGGCCGCCTGTTTGATATCAAATTCCATCAAAACCAAGGTTATGATGGAACCCACCATAAAAATCAAATAAAACCGAATATCATGAAAGATTTAAATGAAATTGGATTGGACACTAAAAAGTGTGAAATCAATGCCGAAAAGCTCAACAAACTACTGGCCAATTATTCCATCTTTTACCAAAACGTTAGAGGATTCCACTGGAATATCAAAGGGGCCGAATTTTTTGAACTTCACGTAAAGTTTGAAGAATTGTACAACGATTTGATCGCGAAGATAGATGCGATAGCCGAACGTATCGCCACCTTGGGCCATACACCCCACCACACCTATTCCCACTACCATTCGGTGTCGATCATTGATGAGAGCAAGGTGGTAACAAACGGTTTAGAAGCCGTTTCAAACATTCTCGACTCTTTTTCCGTCCTTATCTCGATGCAGCGTGAAATCCTTGAAATGGCCTCGGAGGCAAAGGATGAAGGCACTGTGGCCTTAATGGGCGACTATATTCAGCAGCAGGAGAAAGAGGTGTGGATGTATTCTTCATTGTTGGACAAGTAAAAAAAAGACAATGGGAATTACCCTTGACAATATCGGCAAATCCTATAAGAAGGTAAAGGCCGTGCAGGATATTACTTTCCGGGTAGACCCTGGGGAATTATTTGGGCTGATAGGGCCCGACGGCGCTGGGAAAACCACCCTCTTTAGGATTTTGACCACTCTGCTCATTCCCGATGAGGGTACTGCCACCGTGGCCGGATTTGATATTGTCAAGGACTACAAGGCCATTAGGAATGCCGTGGGATATATGCCAGGTCGTTTTTCCCTCTACCAAGACCTTACCGTGGAAGAAAATCTCACATTTTTTGCCACCATCTTCGGAACGACCATAGAGGAAAATTACGATCTGATCGAGGATATATACGTACAGATCGAGCCGTTTAAAGACAGGCGTGCCGGAAAGCTTTCGGGAGGGATGAAGCAGAAACTCGCCCTGTCATGCGCCTTGATCCACAAGCCCAAAGTGCTTTTTCTCGATGAACCCACTACGGGAGTGGACCCCGTTTCGCGAAAAGAGTTTTGGGAAATGCTGAAGCGTTTGCAGCAAAAAGGAATAACCATTCTGGTCTCCACGCCCTATATGGACGAGGCTGCGCTCTGCGATAGGATTGCCCTGATCCAGGATGGCGAGATTTTGGAAATTGATTCCCCCGAAGCCATCGTAGCCAAATTTCCGAAGCCGATATACAACATTGGCGCAGACAATATGTACCTGCTCATCCAAAAGCTGAAGGAATACGCACATCGGTACAGCGTATTTCCTTTTGGCGAATTTGTGCATTACACCGATCAGCGCGAATCCTTTAATCCGGAAGAGTTGCAATCGTTTTTAAAAAACGAGGGCCTAACAGATATTACCATCGAACCCACCCAGGCAAATATTGAGGATGCCTTTATGGAATTGGCAAAACAATGAAACAGGAAAACGTAATAGAAGTTGAGGACCTCACCAAGAAATTTGGCGATTTCACGGCAGTGAATGCCATAAGCTTTGAAGTGGGGAAAGGAGAGATATTCGGTTTTTTGGGAGCCAATGGAGCCGGCAAGACCACAGCCATCAAAATGCTGATCGGGATATCGAACCCTTCCGCAGGCCAGGCAAAGGTGGCCGGTTTTGACGTCTATACCCAGACCGAAGCCATTAAAAAAAACATTGGCTATATGAGCCAAAAATTCGCATTGTACGACGACCTTACAGTCAATGAGAACATCAAATTCTACGGAGGCATTTACGGTCTGTCCCGGGCGAGGATCAAGGAAAAAAGAAAACAGCTCATCGCCGATTTGGGGCTGGAAGATATTGCAAACCAACTTGTAGGATCCCTTCCCTTGGGCTGGAAACAGAAGTTGGCATTTTCCGTCTCCCTTTTGCACGAGCCAAAGATTGTTTTTCTCGACGAACCTACGGGCGGGGTTGACCCCATAACCCGCAGACAGTTTTGGGAGATGATCTACAAGGCCGCAGACCAAGGCACCACCATTTTCGTCACCACCCACTATATGGACGAGGCCGAGTATTGCGACCGGGTTTCCATAATGGTGGAAGGAAAAATAGAAGCCTTAAATACCCCCAATAAACTCAAGGAACAATTTAAGGTCCATTCCATGAACGATGTGTTTTTGAAGTTGGCCAGAAATATTGAATAACCCAGACCTAACAGGTCTTTAAGGCCTGTTAGGTGCAGCACGCGAAAATGAAACGATTTTTAGGTTTTATCACAAAGGAATTCTACCATATCTTTCGAGATAGAAGGTCGCTGTTCATACTCTTCGGCATGCCCATTGCCCAGATCATGCTCTTTGGTTTTGCCATTACCAATGAGATCAACAACGTGGACATTGCCATTCTGGACCATTCAAAGGATGCCACCACCGAAGAGATAATCAATAAGATTGCCAGTTCAAAATACTTCACCATAAAGCAAGTCCTCGCATCGGAAAACGAAATTGAACCGGCCTTTAAAAAGGGGAAGATAAAAGCAGTCTTGAATTTCGAAAAGGATTTCAACCGCAACCTGACCAAGGAACGCAGAGCAACCGTGCAATTGATTACCGATGCCACCGACCCCAATACGGCCAATTCCATTACCAATTACCTCAACGCCATCCTTCAGAATTACCAGCAAATGTTGAACGCCGGCATCGAGGTAAAGTACCAAATAATTCCGCAGACCCGCTTGGTCTACAACCCAGAACTGAAAAGTGTCTTCACCTTCGTGCCCGGGGTGATGACCATCATTTTGATGCTGGTATCGGCTATGATGACCTCCATATCCATCACCCGCGAAAAGGAATTGGGGACAATGGAAATTCTGTTGGTCTCGCCGCTAAAGCCCTTTCAGGTTATTATTGGCAAGGTAGTACCTTATATTTTCCTCTCGGTGATCAATGCGGCGGTGATCGTGTTGTTGAGCATTTTTATTTTCAAGATGCCCGTAGAGGGAAGTATATTTCTATTGGGTGCGGAAAGCGTTTTGTTTATAATCACTTCCTTGGCGTTGGGTATTTTAATCTCCACCATTGCAGAAACACAACAATCGGCGATGATGATTTCCCTGATGGGACTTATGCTCCCCGTTATCCTGCTTTCCGGCTTCATCTTTCCCATATCGAGCATGCCGGCCCCCTTGCAGGTCATCAGCCATATAATACCCGCCAAATGGTTTATCATCATCATTAAAGGGATTATGCTGAAAGGAGTTTCTTTTGCCTATGTATGGAAAGAGACTTTGATTTTGATGGGAATGGCACTTTTCTTTATCGGATTGAGTGTGAAAAATTATAAAATCAGACTGGAATAATGCGGACCATAGGATACATCGTACAGAAGGAATTTAAACAGATCTTTAGGAATAAGGGAATGTTGCCCATTATTTTCATTCTTCCCATACTGCAATTGGTCATCCTCTCCAATGCCGCTACCTATGAGGTGAAGAATATTAAGTTTGCCTATATCGACCTGGATCGCAGTTCCACCTCGCGGCAATTGATAGAAAAATTTAACGCCTCTACCTATTTTAACGTCATAGCCTCCTTTCCCACCCACCAGCAGGCAAGCTCCGCCATGCTTTCCGGCGATGTGGACGTGGTATTGGAAGTACCTCCTTATTTTGAACGGAACCTCACCAAGGACCAAGGAGCAAGCCTGGGCATTACCATCAATGCCATTGACGGGGCGGCAGCCGGGGTTGAAAGTGGTTATATCAACCAAATTGTTCAAGATTTTAATCGAGAAATAAAAATTGGGGTGGCCCACACTTCCGGAGAGGCGGTGCAACCGGTGGCCATTGCCGGCCTCCCTGCCTTCTGGTACAACATTACCCTTGATTATAAAACCTTTATGGTGCCGGGAATCCTGGTGTTGCTCGTCACCATGATAACCCTGTTCCTCTCGGGGATGAACATTGTGAGGGAAAAGGAAATAGGCACCTTGGAACAGATCAATGTTACCCCCATTCGCAAAAGCCAGTTTATCATAGGGAAACTTTTTCCTTTTTGGGTAATTGGAATGGGCCTTCTCACCATTGGTTTGATCTTGGCAAAACTTATTTTTAATACGCCCATGATCGGCAGTTTGGTGTTGTTATATCTTTATACTTCCATCTACATACTGGTAATTTTGGGAATGGGGCTGCTGATCTCAAATTTCACCGACACCCAGCAACAGGCCATGTTCATCGCCTGGTTCTTTGTGGTGATCTTTATATTGATGAGCGGGCTGTTCACCCCCATAGAGAGCATGCCCCGGTGGGCCCAGATAATCACGGAATTCAATCCGATAAAATACTTTGTGGAGGTAGTCCGCATGGTCATGCTGAAAGGATCCGGCCTTGTGGACATAGGCCCACAACTGTTAAAGACCCTGCTGTACGCCATTGTTATGAACGGTCTTGCCGTCTGGAGTTATAAAAAGATAAACTGATGGAAAACGCCGCGAAATACCATCTTCAAAATACCGAATCCCGGTTCCTTCAGGGACCCCGTTCCAGGTTAAAAGAGTTGGGTTTTGCCTTTAGGGTACTCTATCAATTTGTTCGCGGTTTTAGGAAAATGCACTTTATCGGGCCCTGTGTAACGGTATATGGCTCCGCCCGGTTTGATCCCAATTCGGGACATTACAAAAATGCCGAAAAAATCGGTGCCCAACTTTCAAAATTGGGGTTCACCATTTTGACCGGAGGCGGTCCAGGAATCATGGAAGCCGCCAACAAAGGAGCTTTTGAAGCCGGCGGCTATTCGGTGGGAGTAAACATTATCCTGCCCTTTGAGCAAAAGCCGAATCCATATCTTCACAAGTGGATAGACATTCCCTACTTTTTCGTTAGGAAATTCCTATTGATGAAATATTCCTATGCCTTCGTGGTAATGCCAGGCGGAATGGGGACCCTCGATGAGCTTTTTGAGGCAATCACCTTGATACAGACTCAAATAATACAAAATTTCCCCATTGTGATATTCGATACAATATACCACAAGGAATTGATCGAACACATTGAGCTAATGGTCAAAAACGAGAGCATCAGTCCCGAGGACAAGGATCTGATCTTCGTAACGGATTCCCCGGAAGAAGTAGTGGACCATATAAGGCTTCAGGCCATTGAAAAATTCGGATTGATAAAAAAACAATACAACCCAAAATGGTGGTATGGCGAAAATAGAAAGAAATTTTAGAGAAAGGATGGTCTTTTTTGCATGAACAAACCAAGCCCTGAAAGGGCGTCATCTCCCAGCATAGGGTGAAGCCCTATGACGACATCGACCAGCATTGGGTGAAGCCCTATGAAATGTAGAACCAAGCAATAAACAAAGCCCTGAAAGGGCGACATCCCCCAGCATAGGGTGAAGCCCTATGACGACATCGACCAAAAACATTAGAAATCATGAAAAAAGACAAAATCCGCAAATATATTGTTGCAACCGTTTTAATTGCCTTTGCCATTGTCACCATTTTCCTGACTTCCGCACATTTATAGATTCCAATCAAGACGTTGTTGTAACATTCTGACAATAAGGTTTATGTGGTTTTAGTGATTTTGATTCTGGGTGTTAATTTGTCTTTTTATCTTTGGTTTTATGTTTGTCAGATAC
>JACDJA010000154.1_pt1 | contig 93824 bp, 78 predicted proteins | sample 7449241 | NCBI WGS metagenome assembly JACDJA01 (sample SAMN14253289, study PRJNA609438) | sludge metagenome | isolation source: initial anaerobic sludge | collected 2018-12-20 | reverse complement strand
TTAGCGCCGATGGTACTACCTCAAGTGGGAGAGTAGGTCGCCGCCTTCCTTCAAGACCCCCATCATTTATTTGGTGGGGGTCTTTTTTTTTGGGCTGATCCCAGGACCCGCTCTCCCGCGTGCGGTGGGTGGCAGGGGCGGAGGGGATGGCCCTGTTCCCTGCGGCCTTTTTCCCGCCCCTGCCGTCCTGCCCACAGAGCGCCTTCCTTGAAGACCCCCATCATTTATTTGGTGGGGGTCTTTTTTTTGGAACCCATCCGGGACTCTCCCACTGCTGTGGGTGGCAGGGGCGGAGGGGATGGCCTTGTGGGGTCTTATCGTTATGGAGGAAAATAGACCTAAGAGGTTTTCAAAGCCTCTTAGGTCTTAAACAACAATACACGACAATAGGAATCAGCAACAATGGTATAGATGATAATCGGGTTTCATTTCCACTCTATTTTCAGTATATTTATTCAATATAAATTTCTAATCGCTTCCTTTGTCCATGCTCAAAAATCCAGAAATAGAACTGGCTTGGGATTTTGTCAATAATACGGACAGGAATATCTTTTTGACCGGGAAAGCGGGTACGGGCAAGACTACTTTTCTTCATAAACTGAAGAACGAGTCCTTAAAAAGATTGGTGGTTGTGGCTCCCACTGGGGTCGCCGCCATCAATGCAGGAGGTATAACCGTTCACTCTTTCTTTCAACTGCCGTTTGGGCCCCTGCTTCCAGGAAACGGGGGATTTAAGAACCAGTCATTCTCAAAGAAATTCAGTGCCAACAAAATCAACATCATAAAATCCTTGGATTTATTGGTTATTGATGAAATAAGTATGGTGCGTGCCGACTTGTTGGATGCAATTGAAGAAGTGCTCCAGCGATTTCGCGATAAAAAGAAACCTTTCGGTGGAGTCCAACTTTTGATGATTGGAGATCTACATCAACTCTCTCCTGTTATTAAAGAGGACGAATGGCAACTTTTAAAACAGTATTATACCACTGGCTTTTTCTTTGGCAGCAAAGCCTTCCAAAATTCAAATTCACTTTCCATAGAATTAAAACATATTTATCGCCAAGAAAGTGTCCACTTTATTAAAATACTAAACGAGATCCGAACGGATAGTTTGAGCAGGGAATCCATTGCAGAATTGGACAGTCGATATCAATCCGACTTTTCCTCTGGAAATGACGACGGATATATCACGCTGACCACTCATAATTATCGGGCAGACAATATCAATTCCCGAGAATTGGGAAAGCTGAAGGAAAAATGCTTTGTGTACGATGCTGAAATTGAGGGAAAGTTTCCCGAATATATGTATCCCACACATCCAGAACTTGAACTAAAAACTGGTGCTCAGGTTATGTTTATTAAGAACGACAGCTCCGGAGAGAGACGATATTTCAATGGAAAGATCGGAAAAGTAGTAGCATTGGAGAATAATAAAGTAGTGGTACAATGTCCGGAGGATGATTTTCAGATTGTTGCCACCCCTGAAATTTGGGAACACGTAAATTACACCATTGAGCCAGCTTCGAAGGAAATCAAAGAACAGAAGATAGGTTCTTTCGCCCAAATTCCCTTGCGGTTGGCATGGGCAATCACAATTCACAAGAGTCAGGGCCTAACCTTTGAAAAGATTATCGTCGATGCCCAAGACGCTTTTGCTCACGGACAGACCTATGTCGCCCTGAGCAGGTGTAGAACTCTGGAGGGAATTGTACTCAGCACCCCAATCAGTGGACGAAGTATTATCAATAATATGGAAGTGGCATCCTTTAACAAGGTGGCCGAGGAAAACCAACCGGATCGGGAGGTTCTAAAAACTTCACAAAAGGAATATCAGCTAAACTTATTGGATGAAATATTCAACTTTTATTCTTTCCTTGCGCCCATAGGAAGAATTGTAGATATTTATTATAAGAACAAGAATAATATTCAGGGAAATCTGCTTGAAAAAATCACTTTGATAAAAGAAAAGGGGATCACCGAACTTTTAAAGATCAATACCCAATTCAGGGCACAATTAGAAGATTTGAGCCGAACAGAGATTCCGGAAACGAACGCTACTCTCCAAGAAAGGTTTAAAAAAGCAGTTCCGTATTTTGAAAAACACACGAATACTTTTATCAAAAATGTTCTGAATAAACTCAAATTTTCTACCGATAATAACACAATAAAAGCAGAACTTGAAAAGCAGTTTGAACTATTGGAAGATATGCTTGCCCTGAAGCTCTACTGTTTCGGTGGTTTGAAAAATGGATTTACCACTTCGGAATACCTGAAATTGCGGGCGGAGGGCGTACTCCAAAAAACCAAGGAACCGAAACGCCGCAGGAGTGACTTTCCAATTTCCAAAGCACATCCGCGTTTGTACGAGGAACTACTGGCGTTGCGCAGGCGATTTTCTGAGGAAGAGGACGTAGCTCCCTATCAGGTCTTTACACAAAAAGCCTTGGCTGAGATGTGCGACTCTTTGCCCACTACCTTAAAACAACTGAAGACCATATCAGATATCGGCAAGGTCCGGCTCCAAAAGTATGGAAGTGCCATTGTGGATGTAATCAACGACTACTGTGTTGAGGAAGATATTGAGAAGGGACTCCAGGGGGCTGTTCCTCCCCAAAAGAGCAGCAGCCAACAAATTTCCTTTCAACTTTTTAAGAGTGGATGGAGCATAGCGGAAATTGCCAAGGAAAGGAAATTGACCAGAAGCACCATTGAAGGCCACCTGAGCAATTATTTGGCCAATGGAGAACTTAAAATAACCGACGTGATGCCGAACGAAAAGTATATAGAACTCAAAAACCTCATGGAGACGGTATCGTTTGATGGGTTTGGAGATTTGAAGCGCAAGATTGATGAGAAATTTTCCTATGGCGATTTGCGGATGGTTGCCAAAGCAATGGAATTTGACAAAAATATAGAAGAAAATCCTACAGTAAGTAGGCCAGGACCACCGCAACAATCACGGCAGTCATTTTAGAAAGATTGAACTTGTGGTTTTTGGAGCTTTCAAACAAAATGGTGGTGGATACATGTAAGAATATCCCAATAACCACTGCGGTTATCTGTGGTTCATATTGATGGACAACGGTGTAGTTATTCGAGATAAAGCTTCCCAACGGGGTCATCAATCCAAAAAAGAAAAGGAATAGAAGGGTGGTGGTACGCTTATATCCAGAGGAAATAAAGAAGAAGGAGAGAATGATAGCCACAGGAATTTTATGGATTATAATGGCAATCAATAAATTGTTTTCCTCCGAAATAGGAAACCCTTCCATAAAGGCGTGAATGCTCAAACTTATAAACAGTATCCACGGGAAATGCTTCGCTTCTGAATGTAAATGGACGTGACCGTGCTCTGCTCCCTTGGAAAAAAACTCGAGAAAAATCTGCAGTAAAATCCCCAGCATGATATAGACTCCCAGACTTTTTGACTGGGTGCTGAACACGTTTGGCAGCAACTCGAATACGGTGATGGAAAGAAGGAATGCGCCGCTGAACGCCAAAAAGACCTCCATGTTCCGCAGGTCCCTTTTTCTAAGAACTACTGCGGTTATGTATCCAATCGCGACGGCCAGGAAAAGTAAGAAATAGTTCATCGGCCGAAAATTAGTATCAATCTCTCGGAGGTATTTTCATCAAAATCATTAAGATGGTAATCGCCAAAGACAGCTTTTAGTGTTACATCCGCTTCCTTGAAATAGGCTTTAAAATCTTCCAAAGTAAGTGCTTTTACCCGTTCGGTGAAGAAATGGTCCTCTCCACGGTCCCTAAAGCGAATATTTTTGAAGATAAATCCATTCTCCACATATTTTTCAATGTGAAATACAATGTCATCGACTTTCTTTGTTTCTTCGGGCACTAAATTCTCGATGGCCAATTTCACATTTAAAAAATCGATCACCCCATAACCACCGGGTTTTAACTCTTCTTTTATCGCTTGGATGGTCCGTAGGTTGTCAAGATCATTTTTAAAATATCCGCAACTGGTAAAAAGATTGAATACGGCATCAAATTGTTGGGGATAGGGCAAGCACATATCGTGTACTTCAAAGTGCAATCTGGGGTTTTCGTATTGTTTGGCATATTCAATGCTCTCCTCGGAAAGATCAACTCCAGTGACATCAAATCCTTTTCTGTACAGATATTTGGCATGACGACCTTTCCCACAGGCAAGATCGAGAATGGTATCCTCCCCTTTAAGATTCAAGTAGCTTGTCAACGTATTCATGAATAGAGCGGCTTCTCTGTGATCTCTGTCCTTGTAGAGTAGGTGATAATAGGGCGTGTTGAACCACGACGCGTACCAGGCTTCTGTTTCTTTTTGCATAGTTATCGTTTCGCCCTGCAAAAATACTGTATTTTTGTGTCTAAATCTTGAAATATCGCATGGCAATGAATTTTAAAATGGTGGCAAAGACCCTTTTCGGACTAGAAGATCTTTTAGCTCAGGAACTTCGACAATTGGGGGCTTCAGAAGTGGAAATAGGCATACGGAATGTGTCGTTTGAAGGAGATACCGGATTTATGTATAAAGCCAATCTGTGCTGCCGTACCGCCATAAAAATTCTTAAACCCATTACGGCCTTTAATATTTTCACGGAAGAGGATCTCTATAAAAAGATTTATGAAATGCCGTGGGAGAACCACATGAGCGTAAAGGGGACCCTTGCAGTGAATGCTACCGTCTTTTCTGATGTTTTCACCCATTCGCAGTACATTGCCCTAAAAACCAAAGATGCCATCGTCGATAGATTCCGGGACAGGGAAGGAGAACGGCCCAACGTCGATCTGGACCATCCTACCCTGCGAATAAACATCCATATTGATAGGAATATCTGTACCGTTTCATTGGATAGTTCGGGCGAATCATTACACAAGCGTGGTTATAAGGTGGAAAGCACACTGGCCCCTATAAACGAAGTTTTGGCCGCGGGCATGGTAATGCTATCGGGATGGAATGGCCAATGTAATTTCCTGGATCCCATGTGCGGTGGAGGTACCATTCTCACGGAAGCGGCCATGATTGCCTGCAATATTCCCCCAAACTTAAATCGGGAAGAATTCGGTTTTGAGACATGGCCAGATTTTGATGTGGATCTCTATGAGAAGATTGAAGATGCGGCTCTTAAAAAAGTACGGGATTTCCCTTTTAAAATCTATGGATATGACATCGATCCCGTGGCGATAAAGAAAGCGAGGGAAAATATAAAGAATGCAAACCTTCAAGAATTTATTGAGATAAAACAACAGGATTTTTTCAAAAGCAAAAAAGAAGACGATAAACCGTTGTACATACTCTTTAATCCTCCCTATGACGAACGGATTTCGGTGATTGATATCGAATCGTTTTACAGTTCCATTGGCAACACCCTTAAACGCGGATATCCCGGAACCCAAGCGTGGATAATCAGTTCCAATATGGAAGCACTTAAATTTGTGGGACTTAGGCCTTCAAAAAAGATCAAGCTTTTTAATGGAAAATTGGAGGCGAGATTGCTGCGCTATGAAATGTACGAGGGGAGTAGGAAGGCGAGTAAGCAGTAGTCGGAGATCGGTAGTGGTTTCGCCCCTCTACTTCAAACTAATCTTCGGCCGAAACTGGAGTTCGTTTCTTAAAGATCGGGATTAAATACGAAATGGAATACCCGTATCCCACACCGAATTCGCTGTAATCATACGTTCTGTTAAAGCCCGGGATATACAGATTGGCAAATCCTTCGGGTTGTTGTTCGCCAATCTTTCTCTTTAATTGTGCATTGATGGAGAGGTAGAGATTGTTTGCAATTTCGGTTTTTATACTGATGATCAGCTCGGCCCAATGTGCGGTAAGACCCGTAAACGTTTGCGGAGTGGTTATTACTTCAGAAGGAAATGCCGGATTGTCGGTATAGATTCGGTAGCTAACAAGTTCCTGCTTAAAGGTGGAGAATCCATAACGAAGTCCGATGTTGATGGCATTTTCCATGGTAAGCCAGTTTTCATAGGCATTAAAATCAAAGCCAATCTTGGCATAACTTCCACTGGTTTTAGCGGAGATGTATGGTTCTATCCAATCTTTTTTTTCATTTCCCAATTCCACGGCCGCATAAAACTTCTTGGTGACCCTAAAATCTCCCATAAGCTCAAACCCTGAATATCCATCTTCCAAAAGCGTGCGCACGGGTTTGGCCAAGTCAACTCCTACCCGCAGTCCAAACTTTTCCACTTTCGGGAGTGTGTCGGCTGCCTCCTCTTTTTTCTGCGCCCAACTTATGGGAGCGAAGAGAAAAAGACTAATGAAGAATAATAAGATGAGCCTTGTTTTCATCATTGACGGTATCTCTCTTGAGTATAATATTCTGTATCCAATTTTCACTTCCCTCATCTTTCAAAGCGTAGTTTAGGTTATAAAATTCGGCCTTAAATCCGCATGCGCGATTGACGTATAGGTCTTTTCGATGATAAATGAACATCACTTTATCAACGTTTTCCAAGGTGTCCATTTGGGTAATGGTCGTGCGGATAAATCGGTATTTGGTAGTGTCAGAGTTTACATTTAAGGGAATGGCAATAGAGTCGGTCTTGGTTCGTGGCAACACCAAGACGGGATCGTCGTCATCGGTCTCAACACTCAAAACTTCCACCTCTTTTCTGTTTTCAGGATTTGTACTGTTATTAAAGGTAATTACCAGATTTGGGGTGGTGGCTGTACCCTCTGGACAGATATCGTCTCGGGTGCAGCCCTTGAATGCAATGCCGATGAAAAGGAGGAGAAATATTCTCTTGAACATTTGAAGGTTTGTGTTTATGGGCAGATTATCGTTTTTCCAAAAGTACAACATTTTCTACGTGATGCGTTTGGGGAAACATATCTACGGGTTGCACTTTTGTCACCTTATATTTTGAATCCAATAGCGACAGATCGCGGGCTTGGGTGGCACTGTTGCAACTTACATAGACAATTCGATTGGCTTCCAAATGCAGGAGTTGGGCAACTACGTCGGCGTGCATTCCATCGCGGGGAGGATCGGTGATTACCACATCAGGGCGTCCGTGGGCCGTAATAAATTCGGTGTTGAATACCTTTTTCATGTCGCCCACATAAAATTCCACATTGTCAATCTTGTTGCGTTTGGCATTTTCCTTTGCTGCAGTAATAGCATCTGGTACGGCTTCCACACCGATTACCTTTCTTGCCTTTGCCGAAACAAATTGCGCAATGGTCCCGGTGCCCGTATACAGGTCGTACACCAATTCATTTCCTGTTAAGCCCGCAAATTCACGAGTTATTTTATAAAGTTCGTACGCCTGTTCGCTGTTTGTTTGATAAAAGGATTTTGCGTTTATTTTAAATTTCAGGCCTTCCATTTCCTCAAAAATATGATCCCTTCCAGAGAAAACATGGATCTCTTGATCGTAAAGCGTGTCGTTCCCTTTTGAATTGATCACATATAAAAGAGAGGTAATCTGCGGAAATTTCGTTGCAATGGCGTTCAAAAGTGTATCGCTGTTCTCTTTATCCTCATAAAAAAACTGCAGCAGTACCATCACTTCTCCGGTAGAAGAGGTACGGATCATCAAAGTGCGCAAAAACCCTTCTTGACTTCTGGTGTTGAAAAAGGCAAGCCCCAATTCCTCGGCCTTGGCCTTGACAAAATCGCGAATCCCGTTACTGGGCTCGGCTTGAAGATAGCAAACTTCCAAATCTAAAATCTTATCCCACATTCCGGGAATATGAAACCCGAGTGCATTTCTATCTTCAATGATCTTATCACTTTTTATCTGTTCCAGGGTCAGCCATTTGCTATCGCTAAAGGAGAACTCCATTTTGTTGCGATAAAAATATTGTTTTGCGGAGCCCAAGATGGGTTGACTTTTGGGCAATTCTATTTTTCCAATGCGCTGTAGGTTTTGTTCCACTTCCTTTTGTTTGTAGAACAACTGATGCTCATACCCAAGGTTTTGCCATTGACAGCCACCGCACACTCCAAAGTGTGGACACACGGGCTCTGTTCTCTTATCGGAGTATTTTGAAAAGGAGATTGCGGTACCTTCATAAAATCCTTTTTTCTTTTTTAAGGTCTGTACGGTCACCACATCGCCCGGCACGGCGTTATTGATAAAAACCACCCGCCCGTCCGGTGCTTTGGCAATTGCTTTGCCCTTGGCAGCCGTATCGGTTACTTGAAGATCCTCAAAAACTACTCGCTTGTCTTTCCTTGCCATAGACGCAAAAATAGCATAATTGTTAGGTTTAAATCCTGTTAAGGCTTCAAAAAATGTGGGATTAATTTAGTAATTTGCGAATCACGGGAAATCCCACTCCGCAAGCCGATAAATCAAGTCTATGGCGGTGAGGAATCCAATTTTATTTACTTCAAAATTATACAATCTTATGTCAGTTATTGAACAAACGGCTTCCCAGAAAGCCATCGATTTGGAAAACAAATATGGAGCCCACAATTATCATCCCTTGCCAGTGGTTTTATCCCGGGGTGAAGGAGTGTACGTGTGGGATGTGGAAGGCAAGAAATACTACGATTTTCTTTCGGCCTATTCTGCGGTCAACCAAGGGCACTGCCACCCCAAAATTGTGGAGGCGGTTACCCAGCAGTCTCAAACCCTGGCCTTGACCTCTCGGGCATTTTATAACGATATGCTCGGGAAGTACGAAAAGTTTGCTTGCGAGTTTTTCAATTACGATAAATTACTTCCGATGAACACCGGCGCGGAAGCGGTGGAAACAGCCTTGAAAATATGTCGAAAATGGGCCTACGAGAAAAAAGGGCTAGATGAAAATGAGGCAGAGATCATCGTATGCAAAAACAACTTTCACGGAAGGACCACTACCATTATTTCCTTTAGCAATGATCCCACTGCCAGAAAGCACTTTGGTCCCTATACCAAAGGTTTCATTAAGATAGAGTACGACAATATAGAACAATTGCAGGAGCATTTGGAAAACAATAAGAACATTGCCGGCTTTTTGGTGGAACCCATTCAGGGTGAAGCGGGAGTTTACGTTCCTTCCGAAGGGTATTTGAGCAAGGCCAAAGCGCTGTGCGAAAAACACAATGTGCTTTTTATCGCCGATGAAGTTCAAACGGGGATTGCCCGTACCGGGAAACTTTTGGCCTGCGATCACGAAAACGTAAAACCCGATCTTTTGGTTCTCGGAAAGGCGATGAGTGGGGGAGCCTACCCTGTTTCGGCAGTCTTGGCAAATGACGAGATTATGGAGGTAATTGAGCCCGGAACCCACGGCTCTACTTTTGGTGGAAACCCTGTGGCCGCCGCAGTGGGAATTGCCGCCCTAAGCGTGGTAAGGGATGAAAAGCTGGCTGAGAATGCTGAAAGACTCGGGAAAATTTTCCGGGAAGAAATGAACAAGTTTATTGAAAACAGTACGATAACCGAGTTGGTTAGAGGAAAAGGATTGCTAAACGCCATTGTTATAAATGATTCAGAAGATAGCGACACCGCGTGGAATATCTGTTTAAAGCTTCGCGACAATGGCTTGTTGGCAAAACCTACCCACGGAAATATCATCCGCTTTGCACCTCCTTTGGTGATGAACGAGGAGCAGTTGCGGGATTGTGTTTCCATTATAATCAAGACCCTGAAGGAATTTGAATAATCTCATTTCTTTCTGATATAAAAAAAGACCTCACGTTTTAAGAAACCGTGAGGCCTTTTTGTTTTTGAGGATACGGAAGCTGCTACATTCCGTATTCCTTCATCAGCTCCTCGTTCATATTCAAAATACCGTCTATGCCCAAAGTGGCGTAAAGGAAAATGATGTATCCCAAGTAAATAACACTCAAGACAATTCCTACGATTGCCAGGATTTTTCCTGTACGTACATTTTGGAAGCCCGTATATATTTCGGGCGATTCCATATACAGTTTGGTGGCAGTGTTGGCCATTACCAAGGCTACTATTCCAAAGACAATTCCCAGCCCGTAGCAGCAACAGCTTACAATGGAGATAATTCCGAAGACAAGGATGAGAGTGGAGTTAGGTAGTTTTTGTTGTTCCATAATTTAAAACGTTTTTTGGTTGTGGTTTTAAATGTAGTGAAATTTTCATAAAGGCGAACTAAATTCTCGATTCACACTAAATCCCCCTGCTTTCTTAAAAAAGAAGGGACTGCTTTATGCGAAATCAATGGAAGAGAAATGTGGAACAGCACACAGGAAAGTACTATTCCAACTACTGCCGATCCCTGCATACAGCTTGTATACCGCCGAAAGAGGTTTCGCTATAAAAAATGGCCCACTTTAATAAAATAACTCGCCACAATAATGACCGCATTTAGGCCGATCAATACCATTTTAAGCTGATGGTCAAATTTAAATTTTACAAAGAAATTGAAAAGAATAACCGCCAAAAGAAGAAGGATGGTATAGATGGCAGGATACATTTTAAACGCGGCGGTGAACTCGCCTTGAAATATAAGAATACCTGCCCGCTGCATACCACAGCCCAAGCATTCCACCCCAAATATTTTCTTGTTCATACAGGGGATCATATAATTTTCCAGGCCGCTTAAAAACATGAAATGGAGCTTTTGATTTCTCTTATAAATTCAAAGTTAAGAAGAAATAGATGTACCTTCGAAAAAAAATCAAAGATACTTTACAAATGGTCGAACAGGGTTGTAAACACGTTGTACTGACTTTTTGCTTCCGTTTTGTTTGAGTACTTGCTCGGTTATCTGTTTACCACAATGGCTTTATAATCGATGGACACGTTTTCTGAGGTAAGCAATTTCACCAAATAAACGCCGTCGCTTAGGTTGCCGGTGTAGAAACTGTAATTGGGGTTGTCGCCCAGGTCGGTTTTGTGGAGCACCAGTTTTCCGTTCATATCGTAGAGCGATGCCGATTTCAGCGTATATCGCTCCGGATTGAGCACCTCCAGTTGTTGTGCGGGATTGTTTTGAAAAAAGTCGACATTGCCGGCCACTCGGTTTTGGAGTTCCAATTGATCTTCGTCTCCCGTAGGTCGTGAATTGGTTTCGCGGAAAACGATATAGAATCGGTCTTCATAGATACCTGCAGGAAGTGTAAAAGTGGAGGTGGCGCTGCCTTGTTTTATCAGGGGCCTATAAGTGTTTTCCTGTTTGTCAAAAAGATAGGCCTTTTGATACGGTTTTCTTATTTCCTCTACTGCGCGTACGTCAATCTGGCTGGTTTTATGAAGTTTAAAGGAAATTGGAATTTGTTTTCTCGGGTGATAGTTGGTGCCTTGGATCACATAGGGCAGCCGGTTGCTATCGGGGCCAATGGGGAAGTAGGCATCCGATTTCATCCCTCCCGGGCTGAGCCCATCAAAGCCGCGGTCGTAACCATCGGTGGCTTGGGGCGAAAACACGAGGAGCATATCCCGCGTTAGGGCGTTGTCGAAAATTACGTAAAGCCGTAATTGCGGAATGCGGGTATCGTTATCGGAAGCGAGGATGTCTGGATCGCTATTGGTATCTGTAAAAACAGTTTCCTGGTCGTCTCCTGCGGTAGGTCTAAAGAAAACTGATTCAGTCCCTTCTTTTTTAAAGGCTCTATGGGAATTTTTGATTATTACATTCGCGGAATCTGTGTTTTTGCCAACCATCATAAATCCTTGTCCGATAGGGGCATATCTTTTTGGAATATCAGGTCTATTTGCTCCTGTCCCCGAACCTGTACGGCTTCCATCTGATTTCCATATAAAAAAGGTAGCCTGAGTATATACTCCATCGCCTCCGCCTGTTGGGACCCACACTCCATATCCAAATGGTTTGTCCCTGTATAGATGAGACATTTCATCTCTATCTTCATCATAATAAAAGATGGAATTTAGTGCCTCATTGTCAGGATCATTAAAAACTGCCTGTAAATCTAAGGCAGACGGATAAGGGTTCCCGGTGAGAGTCATGTTTGCTTCAGCATTTGTAGGCCCGGATCCTGCATAGGCAGGACCTAAAACCGGAATTTCAAAATTCCCGTTATTGGGCCGGCCGCGGAATTCATATAGTTGCTGATGGTTTGTGCCTGTTCCGGGGTCACCAGCACTTGTTCCTTCATTTACTCCTTTCATCGTAAACCCAAATCCTGCAGGTGCGCCATAAGAGGCATTGATTCGCGTATAAGTGTCTTCTGCTTCAGTGCTTGGAGTGGGGTGAATATACATCCATCGTCTAGAAATAGTCAAAGGATCTGAATAACCCTCTTTTTGAGGGATGCTTATGCTTGGTCGTGCTTTTGTTCCAACACCTGGGCTTGAGTTATTTTGATCCTCATAAATATTTCCAAGCCCAAAGTTGGTGTTTTCTGGTGGTCCGGCCGCTTCTCCCACGGGAGAGCACCAGTAATAATACGCATAAGCATTGGTTGGCTTGGTGCTTTGTTGCACGGAAAGAAAACCATCGCCAGAGTTTTTGGCATCAGGATCCTCTTGGATCAATTGGGCTCCCTCCCGTAGGTATATGCTCGCTTCGGTATCGCTGTTGTTTGTGTTTTTTTGCAGCTTTATGTCTTCCTTCACGTAGATAATCTGATCCTTTACATAGATGTAAGAATCTTGAGTGCCAGTCGGTTTTACGGTCAATTGTGCAAAAGCCCCGGCGGAAAATAAAAGTAAGCTTGAAAAGAGTAGTAGGTTTTTCATATTTTTACAGTTTTAACAGCCATAGCCTGGGACAATTTGATCTTTTTTAACGGTTTAAATTTAAAGATAAAATCCCAATTACGGATACGTTTGTACCAAAATACGTAAAAATTTGGTTTTTAGGTGTTTAAGAGAGAGAAAAATGTTGCGGATTTGATGCTCTCTCTCAACACAACCTACAGAATGTGGCAATCTGGATATTCAAATCTTTAATTTTGGGTGGAAGGCATTGGATATGGCAAATACAACCATTTTTTGTACGGATGTAGCCTTATATACGTTTAAAGGCCACAGTTGTATAACCTGAGTAAAGATGAAAATAGGAGATAGAGTTTCAGTTTTGGACGATGCCATTTCGGGCGTAGTTACTGCGGTTAAAGGCAACACTATAACTATTGTTACCACTGATGATTTTGAGCTCGACTTTTTGGAAAATGAGCTTATCGTGCTGGATGATTCCCTTAAAAAAAGTGATTTCGCACCGATGGATGTTTCGGCGATAATGTTGGAAAAACAACAGAGGAAACCTGGAAAATCGGTTCGCGTAAAGCCCAAGGAGCGCAACTTGCCCCCGATGGAAGTGGACCTGCACATCAATCAATTGGTGCCAAAAACCCGGGGCCTGGACAATTACGAGATGCTCACCATTCAGTTGGACACGGCAAAACGGCAATTGGATTTTGCCATATCAAAACGGATACAAAAAGTGGTGTTTATCCACGGGGTGGGGGAAGGCGTGCTTAGAACAGAATTGGAATATCTGTTTAATCGCTACGAGAATCTAAAGTTTTATGACGCCGATTATCAAAAATACGGCCGTGGAGCTACTGAGGTTTATATTTTTCAGAATGCCAAGGAAAGTGAGATTTGAGAATTGAATAATTCAAATTCCAAATTCCAAATTCCAAATTCCAAATTCAAAATTGAGGCATGAGAATGATCCGGGAAGGGACGGGTAATCAGTCCTTCTTCTTTCTTTTAATTCCAAACCATCTTTCCAAGCGTTGGAGGAAGGAATCGAAGTCGAAGATTCCTTGGTCGGTAGTGGCTCTATAGGTGAGCCAAATGCCCAAGGGCAGCATGATGGCCGTGCTGATCCACGCGGCGATAAAGGGTGCCATGGTTCCATCCTCGGCACTGTTCTTGGCAAATATTCCAATAAAGTGATAGGTGAGGAACAGCAGGATGGCCACGACCATAGGCAGGCCCATGCCCCCTTTGCGGATGATGGCTCCCAAAGGGGCGCCCACGAAGAACAGAATGATGCACGCCACACCCAGGGCATATTTTTCGTGAAGGGCGATTTCGGTTTTGTTTAATCGCTTGGTCTTTACCTTGAATTCCTCTTTTTTGGCCTCTACGGTTTGGATGGTGCCTTTGGCATTGTTCCGTGCCAGCTTTACAATCTGGAGTTGATGCACCAGCGGAAAAATACCGAGGACTGAATCGACGGGGCCAGGTTTGGGCTTCTCTCTTGTTTTCTCTGCTACGCCATTCTCCTTAAACTTTTCTACACCGGTGCGGTAGTACATATTTTTGGTATAAGCATTTATTTCGCGGGAATACGAATTGGAAAGGGAGTCGATCTCTACCCTAAGCTCGCTGATGTTGTACATGTTTTGGTTTTCCAGCTTGTTTTCCTTGTCGATATCCTTATTGTTAAGCTCCGTGAGGTCGATGTTGATGGTGTACTCGTCAAAATAACTTTTTACAAAGGGCTCTTTTTTCTGTTCCGAAATCTTATTGGTCTGCACATCCTCATAATAGTTTCCTTGTTTCAATATCAGGGAAAGCGTGTTGGAGCCTTCTTGGCTTGCCAGTTCACCGTGGTCCGCAATGATTACGGTGAAGTTGCCATTGGGACGCTTTTCGTTTTTTTTATGAATCACCACGTCTTCCAAGTACTGGTCTCTATCGCCACTTTTCTTTTCCACCTTGATGTTGAACATATCGCCTATTTGGCTGAACTGTCCTTCGGCGATGACCATAGAGGGTTGGAACTGCGAGATGTTCCTGCGAAGGTTTTGCCATTTGTATTCGGAATAGGGAATCACGTTGTTTGCAAAAAAAAAGGCAGTAATAGACAGTAGTACAATAAATAACATTACACTGCCCATAGCCCGCTGTAGGGAAATACCCGTAGACTTCATAGCTGCGAATTCGTAGTTTTCGGCCAGGTTTCCAAAGACCATCAGGGAGGTAACCAAAATAGTGAGGGGCAATACCAGGGGGATAAGCCGGGGGGAAACGTACCAAAGAAATTTCAGTACTATCCAAACATCCAGGTCCTTCCCCGCGAGTTCAGAGATGTAAAGCCAGATGGTTTGCAGGACAAATATGAACATTAAAATAATGAAGACGCTCAGAAACGTCTTCAAATAGGAAATGAGGATATATCTGTCCAGTATTTTCAAAGAGTGGGTTTAAAGCCTGTTTATATAATAGCCTTCGTTTTTATACTTGGCCTCGTCAAAATTAAACAAGGTTTTTGAAAGCGGTTGGTTTGTCTTGAACGAATTTACGGTAAGTGTGTATTTGGTGTCGTTGGAATCGGTTTGGATCAACTTGTAAATGTGCTTGGTCTGGGCATCGATCCCCAAAAGAATGTCTTTAATTTCAGCCTTGGAATCGATAGGGGTTAATTTAATATATTGAATTTTCCTTCCCTTTACGTTCTGTTCAATGTCCATTTTATAAGTATAGCCCTTTTCATAGAAGGTAAGCATTTTGGAAGGTGTAATTTCCTTGTCGTCTTTTGGATTGTAGGCCGAAATGGTCACTTCTTCATCTTCGGGGACTATGGTGTAGATGTTTTTTCCATCAAAAATACGGGTGGTGCCCAGCATGTTCAGTACGTATTTGTCTCCTTGAAGGGTAACATCCCCGCGGGTCTCTTGGTTTACGTTTTCTTTTGAATTGTTTAAGTTGTACTTAAATTCGATAGAGATATTGTCATAGTTCTTCACTTTTGCAGAAACCTCCTTTAACAAGGATTTTGCGTCTTGCGCATATGTAAAGGTTGTAAATAAAAGAAGGGAAAGGACAAAACTGATCTTTTTCATTATACTAAGGATTTGATTCATTTTCTAAAAGTTGGTTCAACGCTTCTATTGTAGGGACCAACACCTGACGTGCCTTGCTCCCTTCAAAGGGCCCCACAATGCCGGCGGCCTCCAGTTGGTCTATCAGCCGGCCCGCTCTGTTGTAGCCCAGTTTTAATTTTCGTTGGAGTAGGGAGGCGGAACCCTGTTGTGCGATGACCAAAACTTCAGCGGCATCGCGGAACAAAGCGTCGCGTTCGTCAATGCTAATATCAACATTTGTGCCACCTTCTTCCCCCACATACTCGGGGAGGAGGTAGGCATCGGGATAGGCTTTTTGTGAACCGATAAAATCGGTGATGTCCGCTACCTCAGGAGTATCCACAAAGGCGCATTGCAGACGGGTAAGCTCATTGCCTTGGGTAAAGAGCATATCGCCACGGCCAATCAACTGATCGGCCCCGGAATTGTCCAAAATGGTGCGCGAATCGATCTTGCTGGTAACCCGGAAGGCGATACGTGCGGGGAAGTTTGCCTTTATAATCCCCGTAATCACATTTACCGAAGGTCGCTGTGTGGCGATGATCAGGTGGATCCCAATGGCCCGTGCCAGTTGCGCCAGTCGGGCGATGGGAGTTTCTACTTCTTTCCCTGCGGTCATTATCAGATCGGCAAATTCGTCTATCACCAAAACGATATAGGGTAGATAGCGATGCCCATCGTGGGGATTCAATTTTCTATTTTTAAACTTGGTGTTGTATTCCTTGATGTTCCGCACCATGGCATCTTTCAGAAGATCGTACCGGGCATCCATTTCAATACACAGGGAATTCAGGGTGTTTATAACCTTCGCCGTATCGGTAATGATTGCCTCCTCTGTATCCGGCAATTTTGCAAGATAGTGGCGTTCAATTTTATTAAAAAGAGTGAGCTCTACCTTTTTGGGATCTACCAATATAAACTTAACTTCTGCAGGGTGTTTTTTATAGAGCAGGGAAGTGAGCACGGCGTTAAGGCCTACAGACTTTCCTTGGCCAGTTGCTCCGGCCATCAACAGGTGGGGCATCTTGGCCAGATCAACCACAAATGTTTCGTTGCTGATGGTCTTTCCGAATGCAATGGGAAGTTCCATCTCGGCATTTTGAAATTTTGCGGAAGCGATCACAGACCGCATGGAAACAATTTTGGGATTTTTGTTCGGTACCTCGATCCCAATGGTTCCCCTGCCGGGAATGGGGGCTATGATCCGAATTCCCAAGGCCGAAAGGGAAAGGGCAATATCGTCTTCCAGGTTCTTAATCTTGGAAATCCGAATTCCCGCGTCGGGAACAATTTCATAAAGGGTAACGGTAGGGCCAACAGTGGCCTTGATGTTGGCGATCCCTATTTTGTAATTGCTCAGGGTTTCCACGATACGGTTTTTATTCTCCTCCAGTTCTTCCTGATCAATAGTAATACTACCGCCCGCGGTATGATCGCGCAATAGGTTTATATTTGGGAATTTATAATTGCTCAATTCAAGTCTTGGATCGAATTCGCCAAAATCCTTGACCAATTTCTCGCTCACACTTTCAATTTCCTCCTCGTCGGGTGCCTGTTCTATTTCCATTTCCACATCGCCCTCCACGTCGCTTTTGATAACTATCTTCTCTGGAATAGGTTTTTGGGGGGCGCTTTGGGTTTCCGTGGAGGAGGTTGCCTGGGCTACTTCAGCATGGGTTTTCTCCGAGATTTCCAGAGCGGTTTCCGCTTCCTCCAAAGGGGTTTCTTCAGAGATGAATTCGGAGGAAATCTGTTTTTTGGATACTTTAAACGCATTGATTGCCATTTCAGGAGTGAGCTTTAAACGCACAACGAGGTAGAAGACCAAGATAAAGATCATGATGAGCATGGCACCCACCAACCCGATATAGTCCTGCATAAAGTCGTTGGTTTCAAATCCAACAGTTCCACTAAATATGGTGGTCTCCCCACCGAAGAATCCAAAAAACACCGATAGCCACAGCATGAGCAACATACCCCAGAACCAAAACCTTAGCAGCTGTTTTTTAGCGTAGTCGAAAAAGTAATACACTCCCGTCATAGCGATTAAAAAAGCAAAAATGAATGCTGAGATCCCAAAACCATTATAGATAAAGAAGTGGCCAACATTGGCGCCAAACTTGTTGAGCCAGTTTTCCGATTGGACTTTTCTGTCGGCCAGTAACCCGATATTGCTTTGGTCTGCCTGCCAGGTAAAGAAATAGGAGGTAAAGGAGAGTAAAAGCGCCAATCCCAATAAAAACAAAAAACTACCCAAAAGAATCTCCTGTTGTTTGGATAGCGAAAATTTCAGCTTTTTACGCTGAGGCTTGAATGATGTTTTCTTCTTTTTGGCCATTAATGGAACGCTTGACTTTGGGGCAAAAATACAAATATCAAAGTTGAAAATTTCATATTACAAATATCAAAACTTAAATAAACGGGAAATATTGGAAGTGGGCAAGGAGATTTTTCGGATACTGTTGATTTTAAAGTCAATATCAAGGAAACCAAGAAGAGATTTCTAAAATTTAGGAATATATATAATGCAACCGATGATAACTGCCGTAATGGCGGCAAAGAAAACTGCCCCAGCCGCTACGTCCTTAATCAAGCCAATTTTGTCGTGGATATCCGGATGTATAAAGTCGGCAATTTCTTCCACAGCGGTATTTATGCCCTCCAGACTCATTACCAGGCCAATGGCCAGGATCTGAAACATCCATTCCGTGGAGGAAATATCAAAATAGAAGCCTGCTATGGTCATGACCACTGCAATACCGGCTTGCACTTGAACGCTGGCCTCGTAGCGGAGTAAGAGAAATGCACCTTTAGCAGCATACCCACCACCCCTGATACGTTTGCCAAAATAGGTATTCCACATTATAACAGGGGTTTCAGGGCGGCTAAATAGTCTGGTTCCTGCCCTATATCCGGCACTTGCTGAGTGTGTAGCACCTTGCCTTTTTCGTCCAGCACTACCACTGCCCGGGAGAGCAGACCCCGTAAATCGCCAGTGGCCATCTCTACGCCGTAATTTCTTCCAAAGGATCCGTCACGGAAGTCAGAGAGGTTGGTTACGTTGTTTAATTCCTCATCATTGACAAAACGTTTTTGTGCAAAGGGAAGGTCTTTTGAAATACACAGCACTTTGGTGTTTTCCAATCCCGTAGCCTTTTCATTAAACTTGCGCACTGAAGTGGCGCATACGTTGGTGTCTATGCTTGGAAAGATATTCATGATTACGCGGGAGCCTTTGTAGTCAGACAGGTGCTTGGTGGTTAAATCCTGCGCCGTCAGGTTGAAATCGGGTGCCGTAGCACCAATTTGTGGAAGACTTCCTACCGTATCGATGTTGTTGTTCCCTAATTTTATTTCTGCCATAATGCTATTGTTTTTTATTCAGTCTAAAGATACGCAATCGCATTTAGTTTAAATGTAAACAACTTCCTAAAGAAGCGAAGTAGTTGTCAAATAAAAAGTCCCTCAACACAAGAATGTCGAGAGACCTTTTATCTTTAAACCTATTAATCTTTATCGGTCTATGCTACCGAGTACCTTTTGGGCAAAGGCATTGGCAGCCTCGCGTTCGGGCATTCCGTCTTCTATCATCTGGTGAACCTCCACTGCACCGCAAAGATTGGTGATCAGTTCGCCCACCACATCCAATTCTTCGTCGGTAATGCGGTTGTACTCGCAATAAGATTCCAACACTTCAATGCAATTTTCAATTTGCGAAGTGGAATTGTTTCTTTGGAGGTGTCTAATTACTGGCAACTTCATCTACTAATTCTTTTAAGAGTTCAAATTTATTGGTCTGCACTTGGTTCACAAGCTTTCCATTTTTATAGGTGGCGAAAGTAGGGAGGTTATCCACGTTGGCCATTTTTCGGCTTTCCGGAAATTTTTCAGCATCGACAACTACAAATTTAAAGCCCTCGGTTTCCCCCGCCAATTTCTTGAATTTTGGTTTCATCACCCTACAGTTCCCGCACCAACCGGCAGAAAACTGAACGATGACGTTCTTTTCGTCGGCGATAAATTGCTGAAGGCTATCATCCTTTAGTTCCAACATCATAATTTTAGTGGTTTAAGTATGAGGCTACTCCTTCTCTGGAAGCTTCCATAGCTTCTTTTCCTTCTTCCCAGTTTGCAGGGCATACTTCCCCTTTTTTCTGAAAATGGGTGTAGGCATCAATCAATCGCAGGTACTCATTTACACTACGGCCCAAAGGCATATCGTTTACACTTTCGTGAAAAATTCTTCCTTCCTCATCGATAAGATAAGTGGCGCGATAGGTTACATTGTCACCTTCTACCAAGAAAAGTCCTGATTCCTCGTCGTAATCTTCATTAGAAACATCAAGGATGCCCAAGGCATTGGAAAGGTTGCGGTTGGTATCGGCCAACAGAGGATAGGTAACCCCCTCAATCCCTCCGTTGTCCTTTGGAGTGTTCAACCATGCAAAATGTACCTCTGGGGTATCGCAGGATGCTCCGATGACCATAGTGTTTCTATCTTCAAACTTGGAAAGTACTTCCTGAAAGGAATGGATTTCGGTAGGGCATACATATGTAAAATCTTTTGGATACCAGAAAAGCAATACTTTTTTATTGTTTTTCTTAGCTTCCTCAAGCACGTTCAATTTAAAAGTATCCCCCATGTCGTTCATGGCATCTACTGAAACGTTTGGAAATTGTTTACCTACTAATGACATAATTTTTATAGTTTATTGGATTATTAATTTTCTACCACAAATTTACCAATAAGCTTGGAATTTAATCCAAAACCTGAATGTATTAATTTATCGCAGTATAGGGGTCGTCTATTTTGTTTTCAATCGATCATAGACAAGTCCTATGCTGAGGCAGGCCTTACCAACTGGCGTATCTTTATTCGGAAGGCAGCAAAAAGAAGAGTCATAAATGGGCTTACATAGTTGAAGACGGCGTAGCCTGCATAATGTAGCGTATCCACTCCAAGAACACCACTGTGGTAGGCACCGCAGGTATTCCACGGTACCAGGACTGAGGTGACAGTTCCACTATCCTCAAGGGTCCTCGATAGATTCTCTGGGGCCAAGCCTTTGTCCCTAAAGGCTTGAGCATACATTTTCCCGGGAATAACAATGGCGAGGTATTGATCACTCGCTGTGAAATTGAGGGCTACGCAACTGAACACGGTACTGGCAAAAAGCCCAAATACCGTATGGAACAATTTCAGCAGGGCCTTGCTGATAGTGGCCAACGCACCAATGGCATCCATAATTCCCCCGAAGACCATGGCGCAGAGTATCAGCCAGATGGTGTTCAGCATTCCCGCCATTCCGCTTGCCGTAAAAAGTCCTTTAAGGGCTTCGTTATCAGTGGGAATGGTACTGTCCACGGTAATGGCATTCATAATGCCCTTATAGCCACTGTGAAATGTAAGCGTTGTACTTTCCCCAATGGAGGCAACAATGTTGGGCTGGAATATTAAAGCAGCAACAGCCCCGAGGAGGGTTCCAATAAGCAAGGCTATCAATGGGGGTGTTTTTTTAATGATAAGAACGATAACCAACAGTGGTACTGCAAATAACCACGGACTTATATTGATCGATTTCTCTAGGGCAGCCAGAATCAAATGTGTATCCGCCACTCCTGACACTTCTATGTTGAATCCAATAATCATAAAAACGGTCAAGGTGACAATAAGAGTGGGAACCGTAGTATAGAGCATATATTTGATATGGGTGAACAAATCGGTTCCTGCCATGGCGGGTGCCAGGTTGGTGGTATCGCTCAATGGGGATATTTTGTCCCCAAAATAGGCACCTGACAAGATAGCTCCGGCCGTCATACCCAAGGGAATGTGAAGGGCATTTGCAATTCCTATAAGGGCAATTCCCACTGTAGCGGAAGTGGTCCAACTGCTTCCGGTAGCCACGGAAACAATAGCACATATAATGACGCAGGAAACAAGAAATATAGTGGGGTTGAGCACTTGCAGCCCATAATAGATCATCGTGGGAATGATCCCACTGATAAGCCAAGTTCCTGCCAGGGCACCCACCATCAAGAGAATTAAAATGGCCCCGGCCGTAGATTTGATATTGATGGCCACTTCTTCCAACATTTGATCAAAACTGACCTTGTTGAAAAAACCAACTATGGCAGCCACCGCGCCACCCATTAAAAGGATGAACTGATTGCTTCCGCTCAAGGCGTCGTCGCCATAAGCGTAAAACACATTGTAAAAGAGCATTCCTATAAGAGCCAAAACTGGAATAAGCGCCTCCCAAATATTGAGTTCTACGTTTTCTACTACCGGATCATCCTTTGGGTCGGTAGGCTTTATTTCTTGGCTTTGCATGTAAGAGGTTTAATTGGGTTGTAATGTTACGGTTTTATGAAAAGTTTTGCAAATTAAAATCCTCAGGGCATAGGCTTCTCTTGATGGAAATTCTATGTGCGACATTTCACTTGGAAACTCAAAGAGATAATGGGTATTGATCCGGAAGTCAAATGACTTGAATGGACCAGCACCCCATTGAATGTCGATGGATATTGACGGGGTTTTCAAAAAAAAAATCATCACCCTGTACCCACCGAGAGATGCCAAGTGGTTATTACAATACTCCCACCTCACTCATGCACTGCCGCATCATGGCATAAGTGCGCTCAATATCATTGTCCAAACCGATACTGAATCGGATCAGGCCATCGCTCAACCCCATTTCTTTTTGTTCTTCTTCTGGAATTTCCGAGGAGGTAGAGGAACCGGGAGCACTAAACAATGTTTTGTAAAAACCAAGACTCACGGCCAAATAGCCGAGGTTTCTTTCCTGCATCAATTCCATCAATTCATTTGCTTTATCCAGACTTCCCACATCAACGGTAAGCATTCCGCCAAATCCGTACTCTTTGTTCATCATCGTTTTAAAGAGTTCATGACCTTGGTGAGATTTCAAGCCGGGATAGACCGTCCTGAGGCCATCGGCTTCAAATTTTTCAGCGAGAAACAAGGCATTACGGCTGTGTTGTTTCATCCGTATGTGTAGGGTTCGCAGATTTTTTAAAATTGAGGCCGCCCGCATACTGTCCATAGCCGGCCCCAAGAGCATATTGGCACCGTCATTTACATTTCGCAAGCTATCGATAAACTTCTGCGTACCACAAGTTACCCCTCCCATAGTATCGCTGCTGCCGTTGATAAATTTGGTGAGGCTGTGCAATACCACATCGGCACCCAGCTTTGCCGGGGAAATGCTCAAGGGCGAAAAAGTATTGTCTACCAGTAACTGCAGATTGTGTTTTTTGGCAATTTTAGACAAGGCCTTGATGTCTGCGATCTCCAAGAGGGGATTGCTAACCGTTTCGCAGTAGAGGATTCTGGTATCCTTTGTAATCGCGGCTTCCACGTGCTCCAAGTGGGTGATATCCACAAAAGTGGTCTGGATATTAAGTCGAGGCGCGAAATTTTTTAAAAATGCGTATGTGCCTCCGTAAATTGTTCTACTGGACACTATGTTTTCGCCTGCCTTGCAAAGCTGTAAAATTGCAGGAGTAATTGCCCCCATCCCCGTCGCGGCAACGTTTGCCGTTTCGGTGCCTTCCATCGCTGCCAGAGCTTGGCCTAAGTAGAGGTTGGAAGGAGTAGAGTGTCGGGAATAAAGATAGCAGCCCTCCGCATTGCCCTCAAAGGTGTCGAACATAGTTTTGGCGGAAAGGAAGGTGTAGGTGGAAGAGTCGGAAATGGAAGGGTTTACCCCCCCGAATTCCCCGAAATATTGTAAGTCCTGAATTTGATCAGCGGGTTTAAAAGCCATAATTATCTTTTTTGGTGTTCAGCAAATTTGCAAAAATTTATAAGAGTGGTCAAATAATAAAACCTATTAGTTTAATGTCAGGCAAAACTTTATAGGGGATAACCTTTACCATGTTGGCATTAACCGTTAAATTTGCACTTCATTTTTAAAAGAATACGTTTATGAGCACATATGATGTAGCAGTAATTGGGTCGGGACCTGGCGGATATGTTGCGGCAATCCGTTGCGCACAGTTGGGACTGAAAACCGCGATCATTGAAAAATACGATGTTTTAGGAGGCACTTGTTTAAATGTAGGGTGTATTCCCAGCAAGGCACTACTGGATTCCTCACATCATTATGAAGAGGCGATAAAACATTTTGAAGAGCACGGCATTGAAATCCCTGGGGACATAAAACTCAACTTTAAGAAAATGATCGATCGAAAGGCATCGGTCGTAGATCAGACCACAAAGGGAATTGTCTTTTTGATGGATAAGAACAAAATTGATGTCTTTACTGGAATGGGCGCTTTTAAGGATGCAACCCATATTGACATCACAAATGGTAAGAAAAAAGAGACCGTCGAGGCCAAAAATACAATTATTGCTACCGGAAGTAAGCCCTCTACGCTTCCCTTTATCAAGCTGGATAAAGATCGTGTAATTACTTCTACCGAGGCACTGAGCCTCAAGGAAATCCCCAAACACCTCGTGGTTATTGGCGGGGGAGTTATTGGGCTGGAACTCGGGCAAGTCTATCGAAGATTAGGGGCCGAAGTTTCCGTAGTGGAATATCTGGACAGGATTATCCCTACCATGGATGCAGCCCAAAGCAAGGAATTGATGAAGGTAATGAAGAAGCAGGGTGTGAAATTCTATCTCTCCCACAAAGTATCCGGAGTTTCCAAAAAAGGGAAGGAAGTGACCGTGACCGCCACTGACAAAAAAGATAAAGAAGTTACGTTTAAAGGAGACTATTGCTTGGTCTCGGTGGGGAGAAAGCCTTATACCGATGGCCTAAAAGCAGAAAATGCCGGTGTGAAAATCACCGAACGCGGAATGATCGAGGTCAACGAAAAGCTGCAAACGAATATAGAAAACATTTACGCCATTGGCGATGTGGTGCGCGGGGCCATGCTTGCCCACAAAGCTTCGGAAGAAGGAGTTTTGGTCGCGGAAATTATTGCGGGACAAAAGCCACATATCGATTATAATTTGATTCCCGCAGTGGTTTATACGTGGCCCGAGGTAGCCTCAGTTGGAAAAACCGAGGAACAATTAAAGGAAGCAAATGTCGAGTACAAGAGTGGACAGTTTCCGATGAGGGCCCTGGGAAGAAGCCGTGCCAGTGGAGATACAGATGGTTTTATTAAGATCCTTTCCGATAAGGGAACCGATGAGGTTCTGGGAGTCCATATGGTAGGTGCACGCGTTGCCGATTTGATCGCCGAGGCAGTAGTGGCCATGGAATATCGTGCCAGTGCAGAAGATATAGCTAGAATGAGCCATGCACATCCCACATATGCCGAAGCTGTTAAAGAAGCTGCTCTCGCTGCCACTGATGATAGAGCCTTACATATATAATAGGATTTCAGTAGTTTTTTCTTGAAATCAAACTAAAAAGACCATCCCGAAGGGTATCGGGATAGTGTCTTGAAATCAAACTAAAAAGACCATCCCGAAGGGTATCGGGATGGTCTTTTGTGTTCAGGCGTAAGCGGTTGGTTATTCGATAACTCCACCGCAGGCTACTCTACTTCCTGCATCGCCACTGGGCTGCGACTTAAAGTCGTCCTTGCCAGCGTGTACGATGACCGACTTGCCTAAAATATCTTTGGTTTCATCGCCACATCCAATACACCATTCATCTGTTTCGAAAGTAATGCTTCCGTTTCCGTCCTTATCGGCTTCAAAGTTTCCTATATCCCCTTTGTGATACCCGTCTGCATCACCCCATTTACCGTGTTTCTCGTGGGTGGGGTTCCAATGTCCACCGGCTGAGGAAGCATCGGCGGCACTACAATCTGATTTTTCGTGCAAATGGATGGCATGGGTACCTGGTTTTAGCCCACTGAATCTGGCTTCCATTTTAACAGTCCCGTTTTCCTCGGTGAAATAAACCTCTCCTTTGGCATTACTGTCACTTTTGGATTCTATAGTAACCGCAAGAGTCTTGGGAGCTTCCTGTTCTGCCTCGGTGGCAGTATTGTCCATCTCGATGGAATCATTCATCTCATTGAGATTGTCCTGATCCTTTTTATTGTCCTTACAACCTGCAAATGCGAAAATTGTAATGACGGCAAGTAGAATTCCTGTTTTTTTCATTGGTAAGAGTTTAATAGTTAATGTTGATTTTTTTTATGAAATTTGTATTAAAGATAATACTTCGGCTATCCCCTAACAAAATTTTAAACAAATCTTAGCATAATTCAGTATTATCCATCTCTGTTCCCTCAGCGGTCCCTAATAGGCAAAGGTGTGTTATTCAATCAATTTCGACAGGATCTGCGTTTTGCTGGTAAAGGTTTTATGGACTGGGCATCTCTCCCCAATTTCCAGCAACCTCGTTTTTTGTTCTTTTGTAAGATTTCCCTCTAAGGAAACCTCTCTGGTAAAGGTGTCTATTTTTGCCGAGTCCTCTTCGCAAAGCCCACAATCCACGGCGTGTTCCTTGGAATAATTGATATGTACCGTTACGTTTTTCACCTCCCACTTTTTTCTTTTGGCATACATTTGAATTGTCATGGCAGTACAAGCTGCTAATCCTCCAGAAATATATTCATAGGGCGAGGGCCCGTAGTTATTGCCTCCATAGGTGGTGGGTTCATCGGCAATCAAATGATGGTCCCCAAGTTTTAGCTGTGTTGTGAATTTCTTATCCCCATCCAGGCTGGCAGCCGTTTTACTTGTGCTGCGTAGCTGCTCTTGTTTGGGGATAGCTACATAACGCATAACCCAACTGGCAATAACTTCTCCCACATAATGAGAGTCCTCCTTTTTGCTCAACAGGTGATCTGCCCCATCCAGCGAAATAAAACTCTTGGGATGCCGGGCTTCTTTATAGATTTCTTCGGCGTTTTTTATATTTACAATCTGGTCTTGGGGGGAGTGGAGTATTAAAAGAGCTTTGTTAAGATGGTTGACCACTTTTGGCAGTGACTTATTCTCAAGATCGTCCAAAAACTGCTTTTTTATGGTGAAGTCCATTCCTCCCAGATTCACTTTTGCCTTCCCTTTTTTGACAATCTCGGCGGTGGTGTCTCTCAAGAGATGCATTACGTGAGAGGGACGACTTGGCGAATTGATAACTACAACCGCTTTTATGGATGGAATCTGTTCCGCCGCAAATAGAGCTGCCGCACCCCCCAGGGAATGACCGATAATCAAGGTAGGGGCATCGAAGTTTTCCCTTAGAAAATTGGCTGCTTCAACCAAATCCTCTACGTTGCCCGAGAAATTGGTGTTTTCAAAATCCCCTTCACTTTCGCCCAAGCCAGTGAAATCGAAACGCAGTACTCCAAAACCAGCTTTGGTAAGGGCTCTCCCCACGTTTTTTATAGCAGTTAAATTTTTGGTGCACGTAAAACAATGGGCAAAAATTACATAGTTGTGGGGTTTTTGGTCCATTGGCAGTTCCAGTCGACCTGCAAGCTGCTCGTTGTTTGGGTTGGTGAAGGATACTTTTTGAATATTCATGGTGTGCTGATATTAATTTTGTAATTTAATGAATTCTTTGGGTACTGCCACGGATAGCATATCTTTTCCCACGTTTACGTCAATGGATTTTACTTCGCCCAAGAACTCACCGTCAATTTGAAAGGGCACCGAATTGTTACAGGTTATTTTTGCTTGACTTGTGCAAATTATACTCACGAAATCCGGAGACATCTGTGGCGCGTCTTGAACTGTTTTGATAATTTCAAAAAAATCCAAATTTTTGAAAACCAGAATCTCAAACTTCCCATCATTGATTTTTCCCGTGGGATTGATGGTGGCGCCCGTTCCAAATTTATTGGCATTTGCTATGGCCAATAAAACTCCCGACTCCTCCCGGGTTTCCCCGGACGTCTCTATTGAGAATTCAAAAGGATATTCAGAGCGAAATAACGTGGGAATGGATTGTAAAAGGTACCCCATTTTTCCTCGGATGCCCGACTCTTCGTAATTTCTGATCAATTCCGCATTCAAGCCTAAATCGGCAATATGAAGGCAGGGCCGCCCATTGATAAAAAGTATGTCGATATCGAGGATAGTGGGAGAAAGGGCCAGCTTAATTTGTTCTGACAGTACGTCCGGCAGCTTTAGATTTAACGCCATACCGTTGGCCGAACCTGCCGGAATAATACCCAGACTTATGCCCCTCCCGTAAATACAATGCGCCACCAGGGAGATGGTGCCATCGCCCCCTGCAACAATCACTCGATAGGGACTGAACTCATTTATGATTTGTTCAATGGCTTCCTTGTCATTGCCTCCCGTAGTTCGGTAGATCTCTAAATTGATCTTTTGACGTTCAGTTTCAGTTTGGACGGATCCAATGATGGGCTGCTTTTCGCAATCACCAGCAATAGGGTTCACAACCAGCAAGATATAATTTTTAGCTTTCATCTGTAAAGATTGATTTTAAAATTAAGTAATTTGGATACGATAAATCGTTAACAAAAACTCAATAAGTGAAGTTGGACTTAAAACTATACCGCGGCTATGTGAATAAGGAAGAACTGATAGTATTTGGGCACGTTTTCCAATCGTGGGCACCGGACAAATATAGGATGGACCGAAAAGGGATTAGGCATGCCGTTTCAGTGATACACATGTTTAGGATCAAACCTTTAAAAAATGTATCGGTAACCTTGACCTTTGGCGATTTGGAAGTGACGACCAAGACCTTGGACGATGGATATTTTAGATTTTCTATCCCATATACTAAAAAACTAGATCCCGGATGGCATCCGTACCAGGTGGTTTGCAAGCTGTATGACTTTGGCATAGTGGAGTGTTCTGAACTCCTGAAACCCTTTGAGGGCAGGGTGGGAGTGATTTCTGACATTGATGATACGTTTCTGGTGTCCCATAGTGACAGTTTTTTTAAAAAATTGTATGTACTGCTGTTGAGAAACATCAATAGACGTAAAGTATTTGACGATGTGGTGCCCCATTACCAAGCTTTGAGCAGGGCGGGGCAGGAAAGTGAAGAAGCTTCCAACTCCTTTTTTTATGTCTCCAGCAGTGAGTGGAACTTGTATGAGTTCATCGATTCGTTCGTGCGCATGCATCAACTCCCCAAAGGGATTTTTAAGTTGAAAAAAATCAAGACAGGAATTTCCGATTTTCTCTTTACCGGAAGGGGAAGCCACGATCATAAGTTTGAGGAAATAAAGGATATTATAAGTTTTTATCCCAAACTTAAATATATCCTTCTGGGCGATGATTCGCAGAAAGATCCCTATCTCTATGAACGCATAGCCAAGGTTTTTCCAGAAAGTATTAAGGCAGTTTATATCCGCCAAACCGGAGGGCGCAAAAAGCACGGAATTGAACAGGTGATGAAAAACTTAAAATCCCTTGAGGTTGCCACTTGTTATTTTAAAGAAAGTGAGGAGGCCATCGACCATTCCGAAAGGATAGGGGTGACTTAAGATAAAAAGAGAGAAACCTTGGGCTCCTCTCTTTTGTGAAAAAAAATATAGAAATTATTTCTTTCTACGTGAGTACCGTTCTCGGTCAAACTCATCGCGGTCGTAAAACTGGTCGTTTTCATAGACCACTTCCGGGGGCAGCTGATCTCGATTATAGGAATTGAGCACTACAGTCTCGTATTCTCTATCGATGGGATCTCCCTTGTGGAAACGTTTGGTCTCTGCAAAGGTACGATGGTTGATTCCCACGGCGTGGACAATCTTCTTGTCCTCATCCAGATTGACCATCCCAATGGGAACGATTACGTGATTGTCCCCATCTTTGTTTACAAATTCTCGGATTTCAATGTTTTCCGGGCGTCCATACGGATCGTGCTTCGCGTCGATAATGGTCTTGTCTACCTCCACATCTAGATAAACAACCCGCCGGGCTTGCTTGTTCACCAGCAAACTGTCTACTTTCCCAATGACCCTATTATCCACATCCCGCACTTCCCAGTTTCTTACATCTGGGTCGTCGCTCGCTACTTTATAATCGGAGAGTTCATCGAGGTCATATAAATGTTTTTCTTCCTTTTTCATAAAATTCGTTTTTATTGGGGTTCACTTTCGTCTTCATACATTTTGTGCAAGAGGACAGCGGATTTGTCAAAAAACACATCGAGGTTGCCGGATTGTTCCTTCATTTCCCCGCTTCTGTCAATTCCCTGTGCTGCCGTTTTCACCGCATTTGCTTCTTCGGAAAGACCTGAAAATGCCTGTTGCTGAATACTGACCAAGGCTTGGGAAACTTGTTCTGCCGCAGCACTTGCCTCATCCGATTTCGTTGTGATCGCCGGGTCGTTAGTGAGCATCTCGGCATGTTTCATGGCACTTGCAATATTGGCATCCACATCAACTTTCTTGATCTCTGCTTCCCGCTTGGTGGCGGTGATCAATTTAAAAAATGCAGTTCGGTAATAATTCTCGTCTGAAGTTTTGTTATCTATCCTGTCCACGAATTTTAGATAATCAGACAAGTCGTGTTCATCTTTTACTGTGCCGTAGCTTCCCGTATAGAGAATACTCGAATCCGTATCTTGATTGTTTGATCCCCCAGTTTCCTCCATCTGGGAAATGGTGTCATTCTGTAAAAGATCGTCATTGGCTTCAAAACCCCGGTCATTGTAATACCAAAAGAAGTAAATAGCGGCGAGGATAATGAGAATTATGATTATCCAAGGCCAGACCGGTTTTTTCTTTTCGATTTTAATTTCTGCCATAATATTTAGTTTTAAGGTGGATTGCTTTTTAGAAAAATAAAATTAAACAATCTAAGAACGCGCTTCGCATAATATATTGTTAATGATTATGTTAATTATTTCAAAATAACTCAATAATCAAGATCATTATCGCGTTTTTCAGCTATTTGTTGTGTTTTTGTTTTTATAAGGAGTTTAACGTTTGAGCCTTTTTTTAAAACGGTGTTTATTTTATTTTTAGCATATGAAGAAGAAAGAGGGCAAGAGCGGGTTTGTGTTTACGAAACACGTTCCAAAGGAACAATCCCCATTTGAAAAACTGTTCGATATTTTCCAAGAGCTGATCACGCATACCTCAGGCGATTTTGATGAGGCCATGGAGTGGTTAAAACAATTGGATGAAGAGTACCAACTTTCCACCGAAGATTATTTCTTAGACGATTTTGTGGAGGATCTCAAGGAAAAAGGGTACCTGCGCGAAGAGATACAACGCGACGGAAAGCAGGGGCACGTTATCACAGAGAAAACAGAGCGTGCAATCCGGAAAAAGGCTCTGGAACAGATTTTTGGAAAACTGCGAAAAAGTGGGGCAGGAAACCACAGAACGAAACAGACGGGGGCGGGAGATGAAAAAGCGGGAGAGTTCAGGGATTATCGCTTTGGTGATTCCCTGGAACAAATATCCATGACGGAAAGTTTTAAGAATGCCCAAATCAATCATGGATTGGGCGACTTTACCTTATCTGAAAATGATTTGGTGGTTGAAGAAACCATGTACAAGACCCAAATGAGTACGGTACTGATGATTGATATCAGCCACAGTATGATTCTCTATGGGGAGGATAGGATTACCCCGGCAAAAAAAGTTGCGATGGCACTTTCAGAATTCATCACTACCCGCTACCCAAAGGATACCTTGGATATCCTGGTTTTTGGCAATGATGCGTGGCAGATTCAAATTAAGGATTTGCCATATTTAAACGTCGGTCCTTATCATACCAATACTGTAGCGGGATTGCAATTGGCAATGGACATGCTCAGAAGAAAGAGAAACACCAATAAGCAGATATTTATGGTGACCGATGGGAAACCCAGTTGTATCCAATTGCCCGATGGGCGTTACTATAAAAACAGTATGGGCCTGGACCCCTATATTGTAAATAAGTGCTATGCCATGGCTGCCCAAGCCAGGAAGCTCCATATTCCCATAACTACTTTTATGATCGCGGAAGACCCGTATTTAATGCAGTTTGTGGAGCATTTTACCGCAGCGAACAAAGGGAAAGCTTTTTACACCGGCCTGAAAGGTTTAGGCGAAATGGTATTTAGCGACTATGAAACGAACCGGAGAAAGAGGATAAGATAGGACAAAAAAGAATAAAGAATAAAGAGGACAACATAGCCGTTTTTCGATTTTAAGACTTCATATAATGAAACCAAAGCATAATTATAAGAGTTTGAAAATTTGGCAAAGAGCTTTACAAATTGCTTTTGGGGCTTCTGATGTTTTGGAAACATTTCCTAAGAAAGAACAGTATAAATTGACATCACAAATGAGCAGATGTTCAATATCCATTCCGAGCAATATGGCTGAGGGCTCTTCACGAACGGATAAATCGTTTAATCGCTTTTTGGATATTTCTTTAGAGGCAAATGATGACCTCTGGTTTCCAAAAGAAATTAGACGTCTTGTCTTTCCTCTCTTTTTATAGAAAAAAACAATTATGAAAATAGAAAACATTAAAACCTTTGGCGAGCTGAAAAAAGCGGGCTACGAGCCAAAGTCAATCAAAGAGGAGTTACGTAGGAACCTCCTTCAAAAGATAATGAAGAAGGAACCGACCTTTAAAGGAATACACGGCTATGAGATGACGGTTATTCCCGAACTCGAACGGGCAATTCTCTCTAAACACAACATAAATTTACTGGGATTAAGAGGGCAAGCCAAAACGCGGCTCGCCCGACAGATGGTCGATCTTTTGGATGAGTATATTCCCGTGGTGGAAGGCAGTGAGATAAATGACGACCCCTTTAAGCCCATCTCGCGCCATGCCAAGAACCTTATGCTCGAGAAAGGAGATGACACTCCTATAACTTGGCTGCACCGCAGCGATCGCTTTTCAGAGAAACTGGCAACCCCTGACGTTACCGTCGCCGACATCATTGGAGATGTGGATCCTATTAAGGCAGCCAACCTCAAACTCACCTATGCCGATGATCGGGTGATCCACTTTGGAATGATCCCTCGCAGCAACCGTTGCATTTTTGTGATCAATGAATTGCCCGATCTACAGCCACGCATTCAGGTAGCTCTTTTTAATATACTCCAGGAAGGCGATGTGCAAATCAGAGGTTTTGCCGTGCGATTGCCGTTGGATATCCAATTTGTCTTTACGGCAAATCCAGAAGATTATACCAATAGGGGAAGTATTGTTACTCCATTGAAAGACCGAATCGGCTCCCAAATTTTAACCCACTATCCAGAGGACATTGATACGGCGAGAAGTATCACCGAACAGGAAACTGCGGAAGCGACCTTGGCCAAATCAAATGTTTATGTTCCCGAATTGGCGAAAAACATATTGGAGCAAATAAGTTTTGAGGCCCGTGAAAACGTTTTTATCGATGCCAAGAGTGGCGTAAGTGCCCGTTTGAGCATTACCGCCTTTGAAAATTTACTGAGTACGGCCGAAAGGAGGGCGCTGCAAAATGGAGATGAAAAAACGACTGTTCGCCTGGGTGATTTTATGGGAATCATTCCCTCTATAACTGGAAAAGTGGAATTGGTGTATGAGGGAGAGCAGGAAGGCGTGGCACAAGTGGCACATCAACTGATCGTCGATGCGGTAAACACTACCTTTCAAGAATTGTTTCCAAAGGTTGAAAAACTTACCAAACAAGGAGATATTGACCCTTATGCCGAGATTGTAGCATGGTTTTTTGAGGAGAACGACTTCGAATTGTTAGACTCCTTTTCGGATGATGAATATAAAAACGAATTGGATAAGATCATCCCACTTCAGCAGTTGATTCAAAAATGCCGGCCCGAAACGGCTAAAAGCGACAGCTACTTTTTAAAGGAGGTCATTCTTTGGGGATTAGCGGAAAATAAGAAATTGAGCAAGTTTAGCCTTGGCAACGGTCTCCACTTTAAGGATGTATACGGCAGTTATATCAGTGGCTTGCAATAGCACATAAAAAACCCATCAACGCAGGTAATTGTTTTGATGGTTTTTTTTGATGGTCCTTATGGAAATCAAAGGTTTGGAATGACCAATTCGTCTCCTGGGTGGATTAGATCCGCCGATTTGAGTTTATCGCGGTTGGCTTCAAAAATACGGTTGTATTTATTGGGATCGCCGTAATACTGTTTGGATATTTGGCTTAAGGTTTCTCCACTTTTAACCGTGTGGTGGGCGAAAGCCTGGCTATCCCTCACTTTTATATCAGCCATCAAATCTGGTGGGTTTTCACCGCCTACCCGCTTTATTTCATCCCAAAGGAGATTTTTTTCATGCTGGTTTCTTGCCGTGCCCCATATTTTCAACTGGCCATTTTCTTCTCTTACTTCCTGGTCCTGCAAATTGAGTTTCTTGCCCAAATCCAAAACGCTTTGGTATTTTGTCTTGATCATTCTTTCCTTTTTTGTGTTTAGCGTTATAAAGGTAGTGACTTTACCCTGGCCTGGCAATGGACATTGGGATAATTTTAGTACGGAGACAGGAAATCAACCGTGCCGATAAAAATTTAACAAAACATTAATTTATCAGGATAAAAAAGCTGTTAATCAATGAGATACCTTTGGGCAAACCTTAAATAATCAACACTTATGAAAGCAAAAACAATCTTATTGATAGTTGCCGCATGCTCTTTGTTTTTTATGGGATGCAATGACTCCAAAAAGAAGGAAGCCGGGGCACAGGCCCAGGCGGAACAGCGAATGCAGCAGGAACAGGATTCCATAATGAGGCTCCAGGACGAAAATAACGCTCGGATGGAAGAGATCGAAAATAACTCCATTACCGCTAAGGTGATGGGGAATGCCGATTACTCTACACTTGCAAAGGATTTGCAAAGTGCCGATATGGCTGAAACTCTAAAAGGTGAAGGTGAGTACACAGTTTTCGCTCCCACTGATGAAGCTTTTGACAAGGTTCCTAAGGCCACCCTGGACAACTGGATGAAACCCGAAAACAAGGAACAGCTTCAAAAGCTATTAAAGTATCACGTGGTTCAAGGAAAGATGGATGTGGCGCAACTTTCGACAAAAATCAAGGAAGCAGGCGGGAAATTGGACCTTACCACCCTCAATGGAGAAATCATCACCCTGAGTGAAAAAGATGGAAATGTGATGATTAAGGATGCCAAAGGCAATACCGCTACGGTAACCGACCCCGACACCGCGGCCTCCAACGGAGTAATTCACCAGATAGATAAAGTGTTAATGCCCAAGAAATAATTTGAAATTCCCAAATTTCCAAAAGCCTCTCCATCGGGGCTTTTTTTATATGGAATTTTTCCCGAGGTAACCGTGAACTTTTAAATCATCTTTAGAATTTATTTCTTCACTGATCCCATTTTTGATGAGGATGTTCTGCGAGGTGATGCCAATGACATCGTTGTAATAATGATCCGTTATGAGAATTCCCTTGTTGGATTTAACTTTATTTAGGAGGTTCCTTATGTGTATTTTGTATAAGGGCTCAATCATGGAAAAAGGCTCGTCCAGCATCATAAAGGGATGATTGAGATTTGCAATTAAGAGTACCTCAAAATATCTGCGTTGCCCCAAGGAAAGATCACCTATATTTTTTGCGGCCAAGGTTGCAATCAAGGGATCATAAAAAACAGCATCCTGTTTTTCTTCTTCTTTAAAATAAATGGGAACCAGGTTGCGGACTTTCGTGTTTTTTGGCAGAAAGGAATGTTGGGGGAGATAAGCGATATTTTGATTTGCAATATTTTGTGAAGGGCAAAACCTTGTTTTATCGATGGAAATATTTATAGCATCGGCTTTGAGCGTTCCGAAGATCATTTTCAATAAAGTGGACTTCCCACAACCATTTCTTCCAAAAAGACCTAAGATCTCTCCTGTCCTTAGGGAGAAGGAAATATCGGTCAACAGTTCTTTGCTACCGAAAGCCTTGCTAGCACTATGTAATCTGAAAGTTGCCAAATATAAAGGTTATAAATAACAATAAAACTCCGAAAATGGGAATTCCGACGAACAAGTTGATAATAAAAGAAGAAGCAAAAAGATTCCAATGGGTCAAACCCAAGTTGTAATAGAAATAAAACTGATTGCCATAAAAATATCGGAATCCGAAAAAACCAAAAACAAGACCTAAAGTAGCAAAGAATACAAACCCCCACATTATTCCCAAAAAAGCAACTCCCAAGATGGAGAATGCAGCAATAAAAGGGAAGAGGGATTTATAAAATTGCAAAAGAGCACGATAAGACATATAAGCACTACTTGTTTATTCTGGGACTTCCTCTGAGTTTACGTAAAAATCCTGTTTTATTTCCACCGACTCCACAGGGGTTGCAAATGTTTTGGTTTGCCAATTAGCCGAAGGATCAATCCATTCTTCCTTTCCATTTACAACAGCAATTACAGGCATTTTAAAGTTGTTCAATATGTCGGTGTACCGAAATTTTAAAAGTTTTCCATCCTTGGCATATTCCACTTTTGGGATTTTTGTAGTCCGTAAGTATTGGTTCCAAAACACCTCCAGTTCGAGTCCGCTCTCTTTGCTGATATAATTCTCAATTTGTTTGGTGGTAACCGTTTGATGATAGAAAGTTTTGTTCAGCCCCCGAAGGATTTGGCGCCATCTTTCATCGTTGTTTATCAATTGCCGGATTGTATGGAGGATATTGGCCCCCTTGTAATAGATATCACTGCTTCCGCGACCATCCACGTTGTATGGCCCGATAATGGGACGGTCGTTCAAAATGTTTTTTCGCAGGCCGATCACATATTCGGAAGACGCTTTTTTTCCGAAGAAATAATCCAAAAACAGATTTTCGGAATAGCAGGTAAACCCTTCGTGGATCCACATATCGGCCACATCCTTGTTGGTGATATTATTGGCAAACCATTCGTGGCCGCTCTCGTGGATGATGATAAAATCAAATTTTAATCCCCATCCGCTTCCTGAGAGATCGCGCCCCAAATATCCGTTCTCAAAGTTATTCCCATAGGTTACACAACTTTGATGTTCCATTCCCAAATAGGGAGCCTCAACCAGCTTGTACCCATCTTCGTAAAAAGGGTAGGGTCCAAACCAATGTTCAAACGCTTCCATCATCAGTGGGGCTTGCTTAAATTGTTTCTTCCCTTTTGCCTCATTTTCGCGCAACACATAATAATCCATGTCCAGCATTCCTTTCTCTCCCATGTATTTTTCACCCCAATGTACATAGTCGCCCAAACTTAGATTCACTCCGTACGCATTTATTGGATTTTCAACCTTCCATATCCATGTTTTTGTGCTGTCATTTTCAATCACCTCTTTTAGCCTTCCATTGCTCACATCCATTACATCTTTAGGAGCTGTGATGGAGATGGTCATTCCCTCATCCGGCTCTTCCGAGGGATGGTCTTTTAATGGCCACCATAGACTCGCACCGATCCCTTGGTTGGCGTTTGCAATAAAATCCACACCATTGCTGTCCGTTGTCCATGTAAAGCCTCCATCCCAAGGAGGTCGTTTTGCAATTTTGGGTTTCCCCGAAAAAAAGATGGTCACCTTATTCTTGTCGCCCCTTTTTTGTTCTTTTTCAAGTTCCAAAAAGTGGGCATTCCCTTCCGAAGTAAAGCTAATCTGCTGTCCATCCTGAACTACGCTATCTATTTTCATAGGAGCCTGTAGGTCGATCTGCATGGTGTTCTGTGGTTGTAATACTTTATAAGAAATGGTGTTGCTCCCACTAATAGATTTTTCGGAAGGATTTACAGTAACCTTTAAATCATAATATGTTACATCCCACCAGGCACGCCCCGGAGTTATGCTTCCTCGAAGGGTATCTGCCCGAGTGTATTCTTGGGCAAAGGAAGAAATGCTGATAAAAAGAACATAGAGCCAGAGCTGATTTTTCATAAAAATAATTTTCATAAAAATACCAAAAAAGGGAAGAGCAAGACCTACAAGCTTGAAAAAACCCTATCCCTCTAAAGGATATAATGATCGACTAATTTCCATTTGTGAATTATACCGGAGGTCTGCGTTGATTTATTGATGATGGGAGTTTACAGCACTTCTCCTACCAGGGCCAGTTTCTTTCCATTGGGGCTTATGGCCATTCGGGTAATATTTTTAATGCCGAACTCGTCCAAGGACGCCACCCGTTTCCAATCCGGTTCGCCTAAGGTGTCGTATATGTACAATTTACTGCCCATTCCTATCAATATTTGGGCGTCGTTGATCCAAACATAATCTTGTACTCCCACTGGCAATTCGCAAATAAAGTAACTTTCACGGTTGGACATGTCCATCACATAAAGATCGAGGTTTCCTTCGTCATTAGCCAAGGTATAGCTCATGGAAGTGGTATTGGGAACTCTCTGCAGTTTTCTGCCTGCATTTTTGAATAGGGTGTCTACCGATTGCGTGGAAAGGTCAATAAGGGTTAGGTCCAGCGTATCGTTATTTAACACCGTGGCGAAAATTTTATCATTATTGTAAAATGCAAAATAGGCTACTTGTAAATCCTTGATTACCTCTGCCGATTTTCCTGTTTGTGAATTGTATCGATACAGTCTTTGTGTGCCGTCTTTGTCTAACCGAACAGCGGCCAGATCATCATTGGATGGAAATTTTTGGGGTGAATACTCACTGCCTTCCGTTTTTTGGTTTGCCCATTTCTTTTGTTCCGTGGTGAAATTGTATTCGGAAATATCGGTCTGGCCATTATTATTTGAAGCAAAGACTACGCTCTCGTTAGAGATAAACGACGGTTGATTGTCGTAGCCCTCATTGTTTGAGATATTTCGAACATTCAACAATTCCAAACCTTCATAAGCAGGAAAAATGTCAAACACATATACTTCGGGGTTCTGTTGCGAAAATATTATGGGAGTTGAGAATAGTCCAAAAAGGAAAAGGATCTTCTTCATAGTAAGTTCTATTTTTATTCAAAAATAGCAAACTCCGCGCCATTTCTGAAACCACGGAGTTTCTGTACAAAAACTAAAAGTGAATACGCTGATAATCAGTATGTTTATCGCTTGCGAAAAGCATCTCTTTAAAAAGTCCTGGATTTATTCCACCTCCTGCAAGGTGGGGGACTGGCAAATAAAATAAAGCCACGAAAACACGACGATAAGCAAATCCTATCCGTGCATTCGTGGCAGTGCCTACAAGTTTTTAAATCAAGCAATCAGGCTTTCAGAATAAATTAAAAGGGATAATTGTTTTCGGCGATGACCTTTTCGGCAATGGTTCTGCGCAGTTGTCCAATATTGGGCATGTTTTGGTATTTCGTAAAACGTTTAAGCCCCATTAACATCATTCGTTGTTCATCTCCTTCGGCAAAGGAAAGAATGGATTCTTTTGCTTTTAACGTGATAATATCCACAGCGTGATATAAATATAATTGAGACATCGCTATTTGCTCCTTCTGTGAATCTTCGCCAAAACGTTTTGCATTTTTCTCTGTTCTTAAAATAGCACTTTCGGCCATATAGATTTCGATGAGAATATCGGCCGCTGCCAAAAGCGTTTGTTGGTGTTCTTCAAGTTCGGTTCCATATTTCTGTACTGCACTTCCGGCGACCATCAAGAAAACCTTTTTCAGTTTTTTGATCATGTCTTTTTCTTCGGAAAAAAGTTCAGAATAGTCGGGAGTCTCAAAGGAGGGAATACCCATTAATTCCGAGGCTACTTCTTGGGCAGGATTCAATAAATCAACGTGTCCTTTCATGGCTTTTTTTACCAACATTCCCACGGCCAACATGCGGTTTATTTCGTTGGTCCCTTCATAAATACGGGCAATTCTCGCATCTCGCCAGGCCGATTCCATGGGAGTGTCGGCGCTGTATCCCATCCCGCCATAGATTTGGATTCCCTCGTCAGTACAATGTTGCACATCTTCAGAAACGGCAACTTTTAAGATGGAACATTCAATGGCATATTCCTCTACGCCCTTCAATTCGGCTTCTTGATGGCTATTTCCCGCTTCTATGCGCAGAGCTATGCGATCTTCAATGTTTTTGGCGGCCCTATAGGAAGCACTTTCCCCCACATAAGCATTGGTGGCCATTTCTGCCAATTTTAGCTTTATTGCGCCAAAGGAAGAAATGGGCACGTTAAACTGAATTCTTTCGTTGGCATATACCACGGCATTTGAAATAACCCGACGCTGGGCATCGAGGCTTGCTGCGGCGAGTTTGATGCGTCCTACATTTAAGGCATTCATGGCAATTTTAAAGCCTTCGCCCCGCTCGCCCAACATATTTTCTACCGGAACTTTTGTTTCATTAAAGAAGACCTGGCGGGTAGAGGAGGAGTGGATGCCGAGTTTCTTTTCCTCTTCTCCCATGGATATTCCGTTTTCCCGATCGTTTTCAACGATAAAACCGGTAATATATTTATCGTCCTCAATTCGGGCAAATACGATCATAGTATGGCAGAATCCTGAATTTGAGATCCACATTTTCTGTCCGGAAATGGAATAGTATTTCCCATCTTCCGAAAGTACTGCCTTTGTTTTTCCGCTGTTGGCATCACTTCCCGCTCCTGGCTCAGTCAATGCATAAGCACCGAACCATTCGCCCGTGGCCAACTTGGGAACGTACTTCTTTTTCTGATCTTCGGTACCATAAAGGGTGATCGGCAAAGTTCCAATTCCAGTATGTGCGCCATAAGCGGTAGCTAATGATCCGGTAGCACCCGAAATATAATCGCACACCAACATCGTGGTGACAAAACTCATTCCCAACCCTCCATATTCCTCGGGAACCGCTACCCCCAAAAGGCCAAGATCTCCGGCCTTTTTCATGATCTCTTCCGTAAGGGCATAGTCGTGTTGTTCAAAACGTTCCTTTAAAGGCCATATCTCGCGATCGACAAATTCCTTAACGGAATCGCGCATCATTTTTTGTTCTTCAGAAAAATCTTCCGGGGTAAATACATCTTCAGCCTTGGTTTCCTTTACCAGGAATTGGCCGCCGCGGAGCAATTCGTTGTCTTTTGTTTCGTTTGTGTTCATATCTTATTTTTGATTCAGGAATCAGGAATCAAGAAACAGGACAAATTGTGCTGTAATTGACCTGACTCGGGTTATTTAGGTTTTTATATGTCTTATATAGTTTAAACTCCGGAACCAGGAATCAAGAAACAGGACGCATGGTTCTGTAATTGTCAATATTGCTTTTTAATAATGAAAACAATCTCATTTTAATCTTGGCTATAGGTTCTCTTAAGTCCTGTTTCCTTCTAAAAATCAAGACTATCTATGAAATTTGAAATTTTCTTTTGCAATGTATTTACTTCATTTTCTAATTCATTAAACAGCTCTTCGTTAATGTAGTTCTGTTTATGCGCAACTATTAATTGAGTTTCCCATTCATAAGCAGATACTAAACCATCATCTAAATATTTTGCAAAATGTGCGTCAGTTCTTTTACAGCTTCCTTCAGCAATATTTGAAGCAATTGACACAGCGCATCTATTCAACTGTGTCCTTAATCCAAATTTCTCATAATCTGGAAATGTTGCGGTAAAAAGATGCGTTTGATTGATTAACTCAATACTATCGTTCCATATTTGTAACTTTTTAAAATTATGACATCTCCTTTTTTATTTCCTGTTCATGGCGAGTCTTGTTTCCTGGTTCCCTTAATTCCTGTTTCATCTATTTCAGAAACTCATAAACCCCGGCAGCCCCTTGTCCTGTTCCCACGCACATTGTGACCATTCCATATTTTCCCTGAAGGTTGCGTTTGCGCATTTCGTCAAAGAGTTGCACAGAGAGCTTGGTGCCTGTACAACCCAATGGGTGTCCCAGAGCGATGGCTCCTCCGTTTACGTTTACTATCTCTTTATTCAATCCCAGACCCCTGATAACAGCGAGAGATTGTGAGGCAAAGGCCTCGTTGAGTTCTATCAACTCCATTTCGTCCTGTTTTAGTCCGGCTTGTTTCAATACTTTCGGAATGGCGTACATGGGCCCAATTCCCATTACTTTCGGATCAACTCCCACAGCGGTATAACTCACTAATCTGGCGATGGGTTCAAGATTCATCTCCTTTACCATTTCCTCGCTCATGATCAATGTGAAAGCCGCCCCATCGCTCATTTGTGAAGAGTTCCCCGCCGTTACGCTTCCGCCCGCGGCAAATACCGGACGCAATTTTGAAAGTACTTCTACATTGGTTCCTTTTCTGGGGCCTTCGTCCTTATCCACGGTGTATTTCTCAGTTACTTTCTTTCCTTCTTCATTGACAAAAGTGCGCTCCACTTCTATGGGAACTATCTGATCTTTAAATCGGTTTTCTTCCTGCGCTTTTAAGGCCCTCATCTGACTGGTATAGGCAAATTCGTCCTGGTCCTCCCGCGAAACGTTGTATTTTTTGGCAACAGCTTCGGCAGTAAGTCCCATATTCCAATAGTAATCTTCGCGACCGCTCTTGGCTAGCTTATAATCCGGTGCAGGTTTAAAACCGCCCATGGGAATATAACTCATGCTCTCCGCGCCACCAGCGATGACACAATCGGCCATTCCGCTTTGGATTTTGGCCGTCGCGATGGATATGGTCTCCAGACCCGAGGCACAAAACCGGTTTACCGTCATTCCGGGAACATCTACAATGTCCAGGGACATCAAAGAGATGTAGCGGCCCATGTTCATTCCTTGCTCCGCTTCGGGCATGGCATTTCCCACCATCACATCGTCTATACGGTGCTTGTCCAGTTGTGGGACTTCATTTAAGATATACTTGATGGTTTCCGATGCCAGTTCATCTGGACGCTTAAAACGAAACACTCCTCGTGGCGCTTTTCCAACGGCTGTTCGGTAGGCTTTTACTATGTATGCTGTTCTCATAATAGATATTAGATTTTAGACTTGAGATATTAGATTTTTAAATTTTCCTCGAAAATTTTTGAATTAGTGCATAATTCATCTTTTGTATCTCGATTAATTCGTTTAATAATGGATTGACAGTAATTTCTGAAACTAATCCAAGACGGTATGAAAGTATGAGTTGGGTATATAGTTCGTTTGATGAACCACTTGCAATACCCAGAAAATTTTTAAATTCTCCGTCTGTGTTTCTTCCCGCTCCCTCAGCAATATTTGAGGGTGTGGAAACTGCGCTCTTCCCAATTTGGCTCGTTAGTCCGTACTTTTCTTCGACTGGAAATTCAGCAGATATCCGATAGGTTTTTTCTGTAAGATCCCTTGCCCTCTGCCATATTTTTAGCTCTTGGAAATTGTGCATGATTTTAGATGTTATACCTGTGATTCTGATCTTAAAATATTAAAGCAATTATTAAAAGGTTAAGATAAATGTTCGATACTATATAATTTTAATTTTTCACAAAACGCACACACATCTCCCGTCTCCCGTCTAATTTCTAAGCGGCTTCCCCTTCTGAATCATATGCTGCAATCTTTCCAAAGTCTTTCGTTCCCCGGCAAGGCTCAAAAACGCTTCTCTTTCAAGATCCAACAAATATTGTTCGCTCACATAGCTGGCTTCGCTCAGATCACCACCGGCCATAACATGGGCTAACTTGTTGCCTATCTTTTTGTCGTGTTCGCTAATGTAGTTCCCAGCGACCATTTGATCGGTTCCCACGAGGAACATTCCCAAGGCCTGTTTCCCCAATACTTTTATGTCTGTGCGTGGAATGGGTTTGGTATATCCCTGATCGGCCATAAAGCGTGCCACTGCTTTTGCTGCGGCAAGCTGCCTGTCTTGGTTTACGATGACAATGTCCTTTCCTTTTTGCAGTATTCCCGTATCATACGCTTCGTAGGCCGAGGTGGAAACTTTAGCCAATCCAATGGTCAGGAAATACTGCTGGAGAATGTTTAATTCTACATCGTCCTTTGTAAAACTGTCGCTTGCGCGAAGGGTCATTTCCTTGGAACCCCCTCCTCCGGGGATTACTCCCACTCCAAACTCCACCAAACCAATGTAGGTTTCAGCAGCGGCAACCACGCGATCTGCGTGTAGTGAAAACTCACAGCCACCTCCGAGAGTCATTGCGTGGGGGGCAACAATTACTGGAATAGAGGAGTAGCGGATTCGCATACTGGTGTCCTGGAAGTACTTTACGGCGGCATTCAATTCGTCGTATTCCTGCTCCACGGCCATCATAAAGATCATTCCGATATTGGCACCTACAGAGAAGTTTTTTCCATTGTTGGCAATCACCAGTCCATCGAAATTTTCTTCTGCCAGATCGATCGCTTTATTTACTCCCGCAAGTACATCGCCGCCTATGGCGTTCATTTTGCTTCTGAATTCTACGTTGAGAATTCCATCTCCAAGATCCTCAACAACAACACTGTTGTTTTTAAATACTTCTGAAGTCTTCCGTATATTGTCTAAGATAATAAAGGAATCTTGTCCGGGCACCTTCATATAAACACCCGCTTGTCCAGCTGGCATATCAAAGGGAATGTCATAAAAATATGTCTTTCCTTCTTTGACGGTATAGAATGAGTCAATGCCGCCATCTATCATTTCCTGCACCCAAGGGGCAGGTTCCTTTCCCTGGGCCTTGATAAGTTCGACACCTTTTTTTACACCCACAGCGTCCCATATTTCAAAGGGTCCCTGTTCCCAACCAAAACCGGCCTTCATGGCATCATCTATCTTATAAAGCTCATCGGTAATTTCTGGTAATCTTTTGGAAACATAGGCAAACATCGCCCCGAAGTTTTTTCGGTAAAATTCCCCAGCTTTATCTTCACCGGCTATCAAAATAGGAAAGCGGTCGGCGACATTATCTACCGATTTGGTTTTTTCCAGGGTAGCAAAATTCGCCTTTTTGCTCTTGCGGTATTCCAAAGTATCCAGATCCAATGAGAGGATCTCGGTATTTCCTTTTTCGTCTTTTGTTTTTTTGTAGAAACCCTGTCCACTTTTGCTTCCCAACCATTTGTTTTGCATCATGGTGTCAATAAAGCCAGGAATCTGGAAAATACTGTGCTCTTCATCGTCCGGGGCGTTTTCGTATATGCCATTCGCTACGTGTACTAAGGTGTCAAGCCCCACAACATCCACTGTTCTGAAGGTAGCGGATTTAGGTCGGCCAATTACCGGTCCTGTCAATTTATCGACTTCTTCAACGGTAAGCCCCATTTCCTTTACTTGATGAAAAAGACTTTGGATTCCAAAAATGCCAATTCGGTTCCCTATAAAGGCGGGAGTATCTTTTGCCACCACGGTAGTTTTTCCAAGGAATTTTTCGCCGTAGTTATTGAGGAAATCCAATACTTCCGAAGAAGTCTTTGGGCCTGGGATTATTTCAAAAAGTTTTAGGTATCGGGGAGGATTAAAAAAATGGGTGCCACAGAAGTGTTTTTGGAAATCTTCACTTCGGCCTTCGCTCATTAAGTGTATAGGGATTCCAGAGGTGTTCGAGGTAATGAGGGTTCCCGGTTTTCTGTGTTTGTCAAGATTCTCAAATACCTGTTTTTTGATATCCAGTCGCTCCACCACCACTTCTATGATCCAATCGGCGGTATTTACTTTTGAAATATCATCTTCCAGGTTTCCTGTGGAAATACGTTTTGCAAAATCCTTGTGATAAAGCGGAGCTGGATTGCCTTTTATCGCTTTCTGCAGATCGTCATTGACAATTCGGTTGCGCACCACTTTGTCCTCCAGGGTGAGGCCTTTTTTCTTTTCAGCCTCGGTCAGTTCACGCGGAACAATGTCCAGTAGGAGCACTTCCACACCAATATTGGCGAAGTGGCAGGCTATCCCGCTGCCCATGATTCCGGAACCGATTACCGCTACTTTATTAATTCTTCTTTTTGACATCTCTTTAAATTATGAACCTGCCTGCCGGCAAGCGTGTTATTAACTATGAGGTTCCCAAATGTGAATGATCTATCTTTTTAAAATGAATCAGGGTCTTTTTAGGAATTTCTTTCTCTTCAATGGAATGGATATAATTATGTATGCCGGATTCTTCATTCGGAACCGTATATTTTTTTTGAATTTATCAATTCGTTGATCGTATCTGCTACTTTTCGAAAGGTGCGAAGCTCCTCTGGGCTCACATTCTTCTGAACTGCCTGGTCAAAACTCAGGACCACACTCTTTGAAAATTCTCTCATCTCCTTTCCAAATGGGGTTAAATAGATCAAAACACCCCGACCATCCTCTGGATTTGGCTTTCGTATTATCAATCCTTTTTGTTCCATAGACTTTAGGGTCCGCGATAAACTTGTGGCCTCCATTCCCATTTTAGGGCCCAGTGCCGTTGAGGGGGTCCCTTTTTCTGGATCTATGCTGATAAGCGCAAACCCCGTGGCCATGCTACTTCCTTTTTTCCCTGCTTCTTCATTATACATCTTAGCTACATTCATCCAAGTGGATCGAAGAATATAATCAATGGTTTTTTCTTTCATTTAATTTTGTTGGACAACACATTTCAAAGATACAAAAATTTATTATGCGCGCATAATAAATCTTTGCGGGGTTTTAGATGTTAGACTTGAGGTTTTAGATATTCAATTTTAGACTTGCGAGAGTGGGAAAAATTGGACTGGCAGGGTGCCTCCATAGATGAGGCCTTACATCCTTAATCTTTCAAGCCTATTGTTCCATTGAACTTCCCTGATTGGTGTTGACCGTTTTTTATTAATTTTCATGGTTAAAAAGAGTTGTCCTTTTAATCCCTGAATACAGAATACTGTACTGCCAACTGCTACTGACCACTGCCACTCGAAAATTCTTCTCTTTCCCTACTGCTGCCTCCCGTCTGACATCTAAAACCTCAAGTCTCTTTGGAATAGTCCAATTTTCCATCTACCACCTTTGCCGGGGAGGTGTAGGGATGCTCCGTGGCCGTTTTATCGTTCATTATATGCAAAACAGTCCATCCCTTTACTTTGAGAGCATCAGAGATCATGGAGCGGTGGCAACGCCACCATACGGCTTCGGAGCACATAATGGCAGTGCGATACATCGTGGCGACATGTTCAAGTTTTTCCAAAGCCTCTTTAAAGGCGTCGGTGTCCATATAATCGGCATATCCTCGGAAGGCCGCTAATCGCCAACCATCGTTTTTGGAATTTGGATCCACTTTTCTACGGCCACCCAGTTCCACCATATGCCTGTACTCAAACCCATTTTCGGGCAGGGTAACCTCCATGCTTTTCTTGTTGAATTGAGGGAATTTTCTCGAACCCGGATAATGGCGCACGTCCATCAAAAGTTCAATTTCATAAGTTTTCAGCAAATGTAAAAACTCGTCCAGGTCTCTTGTAGAATGTCCGATGGTCCAGATAGTCTTCATTTTTACACGTGAGATTTAAGACGCAAGATGTAAGACAACAATGCTCAAATTTTTTGCCTCTACTTCTTAAGGCCGATTTACAACATATTCCTTAAAGTTATGGAAAGAATAAGCCATAATGATAGGTGTAGCGTTTTTTAACGAAACTTTATTGTATTCAGCCAGGAGCGTTGAGAGTTCAAATAGAAGGTTTTTTTCTGTTTGATTAGCATTGAATATCCTTGAGCAAAACTTAACAATTGCTTTTGTGCTCACCTTTACAACTTGAGAAAACGGATGGCTCCGGCATAATGTTCCTCGGTAATTTTTATAAAATAAATTCCAGAGACTAATTCAGAAACAGAATAGCTGCTGTCGTGATAGATAAACTGTTTAACCGTTCTTCCCCGGCTGTCCATAATTACCACGTGGCCCTTGTCGAGTTCTGGAATTACAAGATTGTCCCGGACGGGATTTGGATAGATTTTTAATTCTGACATTTGATTGTCCACTACGCCGAGGGCGCAAGCAGCCTGAACTTCCTGAACGCTGTCACAGCCAGATGCATTCATATTTATATTGGCATTTCCTGGGTCCAGATCTAAAAAATCACATACACTTTGTACTGCACATTCTGATAGATTATTGTTTTGAAAAATTTGGAGTTGGGTTATAGTAACCGCATCAATATTTTTTATTCCTTCTATATTCAAAAGTTCATTGTTTACTGAAATATTTAAATGGCCCTCAATATGGGTTAAATTTTCCAAACCATTTAGGTTAATTAGAATGGTTTGATTTTGTATTAATAGATTGCCGTCTATGGAATTCAGGTTTTGCAAATTATTCAAGTCTGATAGCTGTGGATTCATGTTTAGTGTAAAATCTCTACCAATCACAGAAAGATTGTCTAAACCTTGCAGTGTCATCAAGGAGGCATTTTCTCCAATGGTGAGATTCCGTCCTACCTCGGTTAAACTTTCCAAACCAGAAAGATTTTCGAGTAATGGATTTAAGTAAATGTCAAGGCCGTTTTCAATATTAATTAGATTTTGCAGGCCCGTTAAGCTTTCTAACGCTTGATTCTGTTGAATTAAAATTTCTCCCGGCACAGTTGTGATGCCCTCCAATCCTGATAATGTCAACAAACTTTCATTGTGCATTAAAACAATTCTATCCAGAGAATTCAAACTTCCCAAGGCTTGAACATTTTGCAAACTGTTGTTATACTCTAAGAATAATGATTTAATGGTTTGAAGGTTTTCCAATCCTTCCAGATTTTCAAGTGTAGTAGTACCGTTAATTTTTAAAAATCCACCAATATTTGTAACCTGTGACAAACCGTTGAGATTTGTCACATTTCCGCCAATTAAAACGTTTCCACCTATTTCGGTACATCCCGGATAATTATTCGGAAAATTGTCGATTTGCGATTGTGAAGTAAAAGTGATCCCTTCAGGCAAACATTGGCCTTGAGTAATTACTGCATTGAAGATTATTAAAAGAGAGAGAAGCAGCTTAGTAAGATTATTCATTTATTTTTTTATTGTTGTCCGACTGAAATTAGGGGATCCCGGAAAAGATCCTTTCAGAAATAAAAAGATTTAGAACTCTATAACCAGAGTTTGTGGGTTTCTAATCTACCGAATATCAATGTTTCCCGTATATATTCTCATAAAGATCCTTATACATCTCCTTAATGACCTTCCGCTTCATCTTCATTGTGGGAGTTAATTGCCCTTCTTCAATGCTCCAGACATCAGGTGTAAGTTCAAACTTTTTTATTTTTTCCCACTGGCCGAAACGCTCGTTGTAAAAATCCACTTCTTCCTGGATCCGGTCAATGACTTCCTTGTTTTTTACCAGTTCTTTGTTGTCTGAAGGCAGGTTATGGTTCTTGAGTTTTCCCCATTCCCTGATAAAATCAAAGTCGGGCTGGATCAAGGCTGCGGGCATTTTTTCGCCTTCGCCTATCACCATTATCTGTTCGATAAAGCGTGATTGCTTCATCACGTTTTCAATAATCTGTGGGGCTATATATTTCCCACCACTGGTTTTGAACATTTCCTTTTTGCGATCGGTAATCTTTAAGAACCCTTCGCTGTCAAGTTCACCAATGTCGCCAGTATGAAAATACCCACCTTCCATTACTTTTGCAGTTTCCTCCTCGTTTTTGAAATAACCGACCATTACCTGAGGCCCCTTTACCAAAATCTCTCCATCTTCTGCAATCTTCACTTCCGTTTCCCTTAGAGGTTTCCCCACGGTTCCAATTTTAAAGCCGTGGTTTCGCATGTCGTTTACCGACACCACGGGGGAGGTCTCCGTAAGTCCGTATCCTTCCATTACCGGAATTTTGGCCGCATTGAACACACGAGCCAATCGCGGCTGTAAGGGAGCACTACCCGAAGCGATAGCTTTTATATTTCCCCCCAGAGCCTCTCTCCACTTGCTGAAAATTAATTTGTTGGCAAGTTTTAATTGTGTTTCATACCACCAACCATTTTGACCGTAAGGCTCATATCGCAATCCCAAATCTATGGCCCAGAAGAAAAGTTTCTTTTTAATGCCGGTCAACTCTCCCCCTTTTGAGTATATTTTATCATATACCTTTTCCAATACCCGAGGTACAGCCGTCATTACCTCCGGTTTTACTTCATTCAGGTTTTGGCTGATAGTATCGAGCGATTCGGCAAAATGAAGTTCCACTCCACAATATTGATACATATAATGCAACATCCTTTCATACACGTGGCATACTGGCAGAAAACTTAAGGCGGTGGACTTTCCAAGGATAATGGGTAGGCGCTCCGCACTGAATTTGGCATTACTGCCTATGTTTTTATGGGAAAGCATAACTCCTTTTGGTTTTCCGGTGGTCCCTGAAGTATATATCAATGTGGCCAAATCGTCTTCCTCGATATCCGATTTTCGCTTTTCAAGTTCCTCCTGATTGCTATCGTCCCTCCCTTTTTCCAAGACTTCCGACCAGTTTTTTACGCCCTCAATTTTATCGAAGGTATATATCTCCTTTAGGGAGGGAACGTTTTCTTTAATGGCCATTACCTTGTCGTACACTTCCTTGTCAGAGACAAAACAGTACATGGATTCACTGTGGTTTAGAACGTACTGGTATTCCTCTTCCGAAATGGTTGGATAGATGGGAACACCCTGCGCCCCGGTCTGCATGATGCCGATGTCACAGATATTCCATTCGGTGCGGTTTGTAGAGGAAATCAAGGCGATCTTGTCATTGGGTTTTACACCCATCCGCATCAGGGCACGGCTGATAGCATTCGCCTTGTCAATATATTCTCGGGTGGAAGTCGCTACCCATTTGCCGTCGTATTTTGTTACGAGGGCCTTTTTCTGTGGATATTGTTCCAATTGATAGTATGGAAAATCAAAGAGTCTTTTTGGTTCTTTCATGGTGATGTTCTTGAGGTAGTGAAATTAACAATTATTTTTGAAGTTAACACCTCAAACATAAAAAGGAATCACTGTATTTACTTTTTCCTTAAAATTAGTGAATCTTTCTAACTTTTCTGAGTCAAGAATTGCTGGCTTTGAGCTATTAAAGATTTTTTAAACACAAACCGATGGGTAATAATGATGAAAGCCGTGGAGTTGAAAAAATATAAAAGGTGTTGATGACAGCAGGGTGATGAGCGCGTAAGGCGAAACATTTTGAGAAAACCAATTCTGAGTCAGTTCAAAGAGGTTAGGTATCCATGGGAAAATCACAGGGTTTTCAACTCGGAACCTATCGGGAATTTTAGATATTTTAGATTATATTAAAGTTTTAGTATTTTTAACACGAATTAGATGTGGATCCGAGCATAATTATCAAAAACAACAAGAAATTCAACAGATAAAAAATTTCGGTTATAATAGGTAGGATTCCTCTGTTCAATTTCTAATTTTAAAACCATCCAAAATGAGACAATCTATTCATCACATCATAGGTTTTTCCGCCATTCTATTCATTGTAGTTGCCTGTTCTTCCCCTAAAAAGAAAGACAGCATCGGCGAACCTAATAATTCAATTTTAGAAGCTGGTATATTGAAGTCAGGAGAGTCGTACACTATGAAAATCGACACTGTGGGCGATATTGATTGGTTTGCAATTCCCGTCCCCGGACAAGGTTATCTGGATATAAGCGCAAAGAAGATTCCCGAGAATTTAAACTTCGTGGTGCGTTTTGCCAAAAAAGAAGAATGGAAGGCCCAAAAGGAAAATTGGATCTCTGGGCAACTTGGGTTGCCGGCAACTATTGTGGTGAACGAACCGGATACTATTTATTTTGCCTTTAAGGACAAATACGATCAGAATGCTTCTGATGACGAAATTGTGTTTAAAGCCGAGTTCATTGAAGAGTTCGACGAACACGAGCCTAATGATGATGCCAACAGCGCTAAGAGTGTGGCCACGGGTGAGCTGATACAATCGATCTTTTTCCCAACTTCCGATGTTGATTGGTTTAAAACCAAAGTCGATAGCTCCGGCTATCTGATGGTACAAGCCCGAAGTGTTCCCGAAAATGTTAAGGTGGAAGCCCGTTTTGCCAAAAAACCCGATGACTTCAGTGATGCCGATTACATATCGGGAGGGTTGGCCCTGCCTGCGTCAATTCAGGTAAAAACTCCAGGAGAGTATTACATTCAATTAAAGGATAAGTACAACCAAGAGATGTCTCGGGATGTGGCAGAATGGAAAGTGGATTTTATTCCAGAAATGGATGTCACCGAACCCAATAACAGCTTTGAGGAAGCTTACCATCTCGCTGTAAACGACACAGTGAAAATTGCCATTTTCCCTCAGGGAGATAAGGATTATTTCACCTTTACTCCCAAAGCCAACTCGACCCTAAGGGTGGCGACGAAACATCCATCAGATTTCAAACCTGAAATCCAGCTCTATCAGGAAATCGATTTTGAACAAAAACCCGTTGGTAAGATGCAACCACTTCCCGCCAAAATTGAAGTAAAGGCCAATCAGAAATACTATATCTTGCTACAAACAAAGTACGATGCCACATTCTCGCCCGAACCTTTCGATTTTTCTGTTAGCCGTATTGATGGCAGACCCAGCGAGAACGAAGATTTGGACAAATAGTATTGATTTATTTTTTTGATTTTTCAATCCACTCTCTAGCATTTACCAACGCCTGTACCCAAGGAGAAACTTCATCGTTTTTCCTATCCTTTGGATAATAGGCCCAGTTCCAAGGAAAGATTGAGCGCTCAAAATGTGGCATCATCACCAAATGGCGACCTGTTTTATCCGTCATCATTGCGGTGTTGAAATCACTGCCATTCGGACTGGCGGGCAATTTATTGTACCCGTATTTAGCAACGATATCGTAATGCGATTCCATCATCGGGAAACTGAATTTCCCTTCTCCGTGTGCCGACCAAATTCCCAAGGTACTACCGGCAAGAGAAGAGAGCATCACCGAGTTGTTTTCTTGGATTTTCACGGAAGTAAAAACGCATTCAAATTTGTTGGTCTTGTTGTGAAGCATTTTCGGTTTCTCCTTGTCTTCGGGATTCAAAAGGCCAAGTTCAATAAAAAGCTGGCATCCATTACAAACACCCAGAGACAGTGTGTCATCTTTCGCAAAGAAATTTTCCAAAGCTTTTTTCGCCAATGGATTATATAAAAAAGCTCCCGCCCATCCTTTGGCACTTCCCAGAACGTCGCTATTGCTGAAACCACCCACAGCGACCAAAAGTTTAATGTCTTCCAAAGTCTCCCGACCCTCGATCAAATCGGTCATATGGACATCCTTCACGTCAAAACCAGCCAAGTGCATCATATATGCCATTTCACGCTCGCTGTTGCTTCCTTTTTCACGGATAACAGCGGCTTTCGGTCTTTTTTGGTCAATAGTTGTACCCAAAGCACGGTCGCCGAGCGGAGCCGAGGTGGGGAGGTTTCCAGTAAAGTTCTCTGGAAATCTAAAGGTCAATGGCTGTTTCTTATAATTGTCAAACCGCTCTTTCGCATATTTATTCCCACTTTGGTTTCTATCCAATAAATAGGAAGTCTTATACCAGGCATCACGAGTTTCTGGAATATTGAATTCCAGTTCCTCGTCATTATTTTTTATATGAAGCGTTTCCATATCGGTTGCACTTCCCATCTTCTTAAAATCAATTCCTTTGGAAGTAAGTGTATCTTCAATTGAAGCGTCATCCGAAGCTTGGATCACCACGCCACAATTTTCTGCGAAAAGAAGTTTCACGGTATCCTTTTCGCCTAAAGAAGTGAGATCCAAATCCGCTCCCAGATTCAAATCGGCGAAACACATTTCCAAAAGCGTAGTAATCAAACCACCTGAAGCTACATCGTGTCCCGCCAGGATTTTTTCTTCTGAAATCAATTCCTGTAATGTGTTGAAAACAGTTTTTACATATTCCGCACTTTTAACCGTCGGTGCTTCATTCCCAATGGCATTCAAAATCTGATTGAAAGAGGATCCTCCCAGTTTATATTCATCTTGCGAAACGTTGATGTAGTAAATGCTGCCACCGCCTTTCTGAAGAACAGGTTCCACTACTTTCTTTATGTCGTTACAATTTCCTGCGGCAGAGATAATAACCGTCCCGGGAGAAATTACTTCATCGTCTTTATATCGCTGTTTCATGGAGAGGGAATCCTTTCCGGTAGGAACGTTGATTCCCAAATCAATGGCGAAGTCTGAAACTTCTTTTACAGCAGCATATAAACGTGCATCTTCTCCTTCATTGTTGGCAGGCCACATCCAGTTGGCAGAAAGGGAAACGCTTTTTAAACCATCTTTCATCGGCGCCCAAACGATGTTGGTCAAGGCTTCGGTAATGGCATTTCGCGAACCGATGGCGGGATCGATCAAGGCGGTAAGTGGGGAATGTCCAAGAGAAGTAGCTACACCCTCTTTTCCTTTAAAATCCAAAGCCATTACGCCACAATTATTTAAAGGCAATTGCAGTTGTCCCACGGTTTGCTGTTTTGCAACACGGCCGGTAACGCAACGGTCTACTTTGTTGGTGAGCCAGTCCTTACAGCCTACAGCCTCCAACTGGACTAACTGTTCTACATATTTTTTAATGTTTGAACTATGGTATTCAGGATTCTTATAGCTGCGGTCAATGGTCTTGTCCCGCATAATTGTTTTTGGGGAACTGCCGAACATATCCTCTAAGGCAAAATCCATGGGTTTTTCACCTTTTTCATTTTCAAAACAGAAGCGTTTGTCGCCGGTTACGTGGCCTACTTCATACATCGGTGAGCGCTCGCGGTCAGCCACTCGCTGCAGGATGTTCATGTTTTCTTCCGCTATAATTAGACCCATCCGTTCCTGGCTTTCATTACCCATTATTTCCTTGGCCGATAGGGTAGGGTCGCCCACCGGAAGTTTATCCAGAGAAATTCTTCCGCCCGTATCTTCTACCAATTCGCTCAAGCAATTTAAATGGCCTCCAGCACCGTGATCGTGGATGGAAATGATTGGGTTTTCGTCTCTTTCTACCATCGCGCGAATGGCATTGGCTGCCCGCTTTTGCATTTCGGGATTGCTTCGTTGAATGGCATTTAACTCAATACCACTGTGGAATTCTCCCGTATCTGCTGAGGAAACTGCTGCCCCGCCCATTCCAATTCTATAGTTCTCACCTCCCAGAACTACAATTTTATCGCCTGCAACAGGCTTTCCTTTAATGGCCTGACTGGCTTTTCCATAGCCAATTCCGCCCGCCATCATGATTACTTTATCATAACCCAGTTTTCGTTTATCAGACGATTCATCGGTCCCTGAGCTTGTCGAGGGGTCATGTTCAAAGGTCAAAACAGAACCCGCAATTAAAGGTTGTCCAAATTTGTTTCCAAAATCCGAAGCGCCATTACTGGCTTTTATCAATATATCTAAAGGAGTCTGGTAGAGCCATTCTCTTTCTTTCATCCCTTTTTCCCAAGGCTTTATCGTGGGTATATAATTACCGGGCTGATCCAAAGTCGGGTCACTGAGGGGAGCCGAAGTGTCGAGTCGCGAATATGAAGTCATGTAAACCGCAGTTCCTGCAAGGGGAAGAGATCCTTTTCCGCCTGCCAATCGATCGCGGATTTCACCACCACTTCCGGTGGCTGCACCATTAAAAGGTTCTACCGTTGTTGGAAAGTTGTGGGTTTCGGCTTTTAGGGAAATTACACTCTCAAATTCCTTCTCCTCATACCAATCGGGCTTGTCGGCGGTTTTTGGTGCCCACTGAATCACTTTTGGCCCCTTTACAAAGGCAACATTGTCCTTGTATGCCGATACAATATCATTCGGATTTACTGCCGATGTCTTTTTGATAAGTTTAAATAGGGAAGAAGGCATTTCATGGCCATCGATCTCAAAAGTGCCGTTGAAAATCTTGTGCCGGCAATGCTCGCTGTTCACTTGGCTGAAACCGAAGACTTCACTGTCGGTTAATTTCCTTCCGATTTTGGCCGACATGTTTTCCAAGTATTCCACTTCCTCATCATTCAAGGCAAGCCCTTCCTTGAGGTTGTATTCTGAAATGTTTTCAATTTCAAGAATACCTTCCGGTTGGATGTGGATATCGAAAATATCCTGATTCAATTCCGGATATTTTTGTGACAGCATGGAATCAAATTCCTGATTCCTGTCATTGTGCATCTCTTCAATTCGAAGGATTCCTTCTATGCCCATGTTTTGGGTGATTTCCACTGCATTGGTGCTCCAGGGCGTAATCATCGCCGCACGAGGTCCAATAAAACATTTGGCATGTTCCGGTAAAACAACTGACTGTGGAATCAAGGGCTGACCCCCAAAAAGCCATTGTAGTTTTTTCACGGTTTCCTCCGTGATGTTTTCCTTGGTTTGAACGGCATAAACGGTATTTTCGGCATTTCCAAAAAAGTGAATCATCCTATATGATATTTGTGTGTTTTTGAATTTTTTCCTCGCCAATTACTTTAGCGAAAAGAAGATGCAAAGGTAACTATTTCTGAGGATAATACATGTTCAAAAAAAACCTTACTTCTGCTCTTTCCCTATGGGAAGGGTCGCCTGATCAACGATGCGATTGTCCGTAAAAAGGTATACCAAACATTTATATACCTATCTTGCATGTTTTAAAGTCTGCGAATTTACATTGTGGTGCGAGCTTGTCCGGAGAAAAGTGGATTTCTAGGATGTTGCAATATTTTTGAAATGATGCCGAGGCTGAAAAGTGAATTTGCTACTGTTCTTGGCCGTGTTTTTTATCGGTCTTAGCTCTGGCTATCTTCGGCATGGAATCCTCTTTATGTTTAAGCAAAGAAATATAGAAGCCATCATAGCCGCTTTTGCTGGGAAGAATTTTTTCCTCTTTCACAAGGGAGAAATTGCTTCCGGCCTCACTATCGAGAAATTCCTTGACCTGCATTTCATTTTCGGATGGAAGAATTGAACAGGTGGCGTACACCAATTCCCCTCCGGGCTTTACCATACGTGAATAAGAGGTGAGCAGTTCTTGTTGGGTGGCGCGAATTTTGTCTAAAAATTCAGGTTGCAGTTTCCATTTGGTATCTGGGTTTCGCCTTAAAACTCCCAACCCTGAACAGGGTGCATCTATTAAAACCTTATCCGCTTTTCCCATCAATTTTTTGATCGCCTTGGTGGAGCCGATGACTCGGGTCTCAATATTAAAGATATCATTTCGGCGGGCACGTCTTTTCAGTTCATTGAGTTTGTTTTCGTAAATATCCATTGCTATCAACTGTCCCTTATTCTCCATCATTGTGGCGATGTGAAGGCTTTTTCCGCCAGCGCCTGCACAGGCATCAACAATCCGCATTCCAGGTTGTGCATCCAATATCTCGGCTACCCTTTGGGAAGATGCATCCTGAACCTCAAATAAACCATTTTTAAACGCATCCGTGGTGAATACATTGTTGCGCTCCTTAAGCTTTAATGCGTTTGGATACCCTTTTAAAATTTCGGTTTCGATTCCTTGATCCGCCAATTCATTCTGGAGATTCTCAACGGTGGTCTTAAGAGTATTTACTCGCAGAACAACATCGGCCAATTGATTCAGGGCAGCTATTTCGGCATCCCATTTTTTCCCTAACTCTTTTTGTCCAAGTTCATCCAGCCAATCGGGGATGGACTCCTTGTATTTTCTTATTTTGGAGAGCTCGTCAAATCTTCCTTTGATGCGTCGGGTGGGGGTGTCCTCAAATTGTTTCCATTCGGGGATCTTTATCCCTCTTAATGTGGCCCAAACAGCAAATAACCTGAAGAGATTGCCGCGGTCAAACGGTTCCTTCACTTCGGCGATTTCAGCATAGAGTCTTTTCCATCGAACGATGTCGTAGGTAGTCTCGGCAATAAAGCCTCTGTCGCGTGAGCCCCAGCGTTTGTCTCGCTTCAAGGTGTTTTTTAAAACCTTGTCGGCTTGCTTGTTCTCATTGAAAATTTGGTCCAGTGAATCTATGGTGGCAAAAACCAGATTTCGGTGTAGTTTCATATACGGTTTATATTTTTTAAGCCCCGAACCTGCCTGCGGAAAGTAGGGTTCCCCAATGGATTGAAATGTCCTCTGGAAATGGTGGCCCACAATTGCGATTTTTAAAAACCACAATTATTATGCGGGGCAAAGATATTGAATTGGAAGCGATCACGGACTAAAATTAAAACTGAAACTGAAGGTTATTTTTTAAATAGGGGACTTTAAGAGGATTATTTTATAAACCCCGTGATTATCGGTGCATTAACCTTTTAAAAAATCTTATTATTTATTTAAGTTTATACTTACTTTTGACAAAAACAAACCTATGCACTTTCCTCGCTTACTGATAGCAATCATGACTATCCCTGGAATTATTTTAACTTCCTGTGACAAGAAATCGGGGGTGGAGGTTACGTCAGTAGAGATAAAGCCTGTGTTTATTGACAGTCTTAGCATTAGGGCGCTGCATCCCTTAGACGAGAATAGGGTGTGGTTTGCAGCCAATAAGGGAAGGGTGGGTCTTATAGATGGGGATACTCCAAAACTGGCCTTTATAAAATATGATGATTCGTTTCTCAGCTTTCGATCCATTGCGGCTACGGATGAATCGGTTTTTGTTTTAAGCGTGGCGAGCCCGGCTGTACTTTACAAAATTGGTTTTAATGGGTCCGAGGCCACTAATATTGAAGAGGTTTACAAAGAAACGGGAGGAAAGGTGTTTTACAACTCCATGAAATTCTGGAACAATCAGGAAGGAATGGCCCTGGGCGATCCCGTGGAAGACTGTATGGCTGTCCTTATCACCCGTGATGGAGGCAACACTTGGAAGAAGCTACCTTGTGAGAACCTGCCACCAGTGGAAAAGGGCGAGGTCGCCTTTGCCGCAAGTAATTCGAACATTGCCATATATAAAGACCACGCCTGGATTGCCACGGGCGGACAAACATCGAGAGTAATGCACACCGCAGATAAAGGGAAGACTTGGGAGGTTTTTGATACCCCGATAATTAGAGGGAAGGCAATGACCGGAATCTTTACCATCGACTTCTATGATGAAAACACCGGAATTGTCTTTGGAGGAAACTGGGAAGACAAATCACTTAATGAGAAAAATAAGGCAGTTACCCACGATGGCGGTAAAACTTGGGAGCTGGTGGCCAATGGGGAGAATCCTGGATTTCGCTCCTCGGTAAAATATATTCCAGGCGCTGGAGGGCAGGGCATTGTCGCAGTGGGATATTCGGGCATTTCCTTTAGCGGCAACGGCGGTGAAAAGTGGAAAAAACTCTCCGATGAAGAGTTTTATACTATTGAATTTGTGAACGACAGCATTGCCTTCGCTTCCGGGAAACATAAAATTTCAAAGCTCGTGTTCAAAAAATAAGGAGCTAATTTCCCTCTATCCATAGGAAGACCTAGATGAGTTAGATAGAACACAGAGCCTCCATTCCTTACATTTCCTGGATTTTCTAAAGCCTAAAAGTGCATATTTAACCATTTTACAACACAACTTTGTGAATTGATTAATACCCTAAAGATATTTTTTTGGGAAGTTTTGCGTTCTGATAATGACTAATTCTAAAAAAACCCAAACTTATGAACCCACTTAAAAACTTTAAACCCACTTTATTAGCACTCGTAGTTGCGGGTACTTTTACAGCCTGTTCAGATGATGACCCTGCACCGGAATTAAACGACGGCACTGGCCGGCTGGGCATTTATGCCTCTGCAAACTATTCCCCCACTGGTGACAGAAACAATGCCACCAGCGCCACAGTTGTAGAGCTTTCCCGATTTTTGGTGAACTTTGAAGAGATTGAACTTGAGTATGATGAAATATTTGAGGACGACCCGTATTATGATAGCGACGATGACATAGAACTCAAAGGGCCTTTTGAAGTAGATATGTTATCTCCCGATCCTGTTGAAATTCTGAATATTGCCGTACCCAATGGTAGACTTGAGGAAATTGAATTCGAATTTGACAAAAGTGAAGATCCAGATAGCGATCTGTTCAAAAAAAGCATGCTGATGGATGGTACCATTAATGGGGTTCCCTTTGTTTTCTGGCATGATTTTGAAGATGAGATTGAACTGGAATTCGATGAAGATAATGGCAATAGCCTGATTATCAACGATGAGAACAATATTTTGATAAGTTTTAATCTTAACGGTGTACTTGACCCAACCTTGGGTGTGGATCTTTCGGAGGCTGTTGACGGAAACGGCGATGGCATTATCGAAATCAGCCCTGTGGACCCTGATGGAAATCAGGCATTGGCAGCGGCGATGAAACGCGCGATCAAAAACCAGATCGAGTTGCTGGAAGATCTATATGATTGAAAAGGAAAACGTGATTGATTCCATAAAAACACCGGGACCTAATTGGTTTCGGTGTTTTTTTATTGGCCATCAGAGTTTCAATACCAGTCAATAAAATTTTAAACCTGAGTTTCCACGGACTTTGGTCCCTTGTCCTGGGTGATGACCTGAATGAGAATGGCAATTCCCATCACCAGGGCGCATCCTACCAGATTCAGCCATAAATAGGGCATCAGATCGACGTACCAAATATAGATGATGATAATCTGGGTAATAATTGCCGCGATAAATACTGCCTGACTTCTCACATATCTTATAAAGAATGCCAACAAGAAAATACCCAATACGTTTCCATAAAAAATGGAGCCGATTATATTGACCAATTGAATGAGATTGTCAAACAGATTCGCTGTACTGGCCACTAAAATTGCGACAATCCCCCATAGAAGAGTGAATCCCCGGGAAGCCGCCACGTAATGTTTTTCTCTCTTACCTGGTCTGTTTCGCTTATACAGGTCAATGGCGGTAGTACTTCCCAATGCATTTAGCTCGGAAGCGGTGGATGACATGGCAGCACTTAAAATTACAGCCAACAACAGGCCGATAAGGCCTCGGGGAAGATTTTCCAGGATAAAATGTATAAACACATAATCCTTGTCATTCGTCTCCGCCTTTGGATTTGCTTTTTTGATAACCGAAACCGATTGATCCCTAAGAGTCTGTTCAGAGAGGTTTAAGGCCTTTATCTCTTCCGCTAAATTTTGCTTTTCCATTTCATTTTCGGCCATTCCATAACTTATCTGTGTTTCTATAAGTTGTTTGTCCAGGGCTTCCTTTTCAACCTCCAGAGCGTGGTATTCCCCAGCATAGGATGATTTTTTTACATCTTTTACCGCTGCTGGATTAAAATGGAGCGGGGAGCTGTTGAACTGATAAAATACAAAAACCATCACCCCCACCAGTAAAATAAAAAACTGCATAGGCACTTTTAGCATCCCATTCATAATCAACCCCATTTGACTTTGTTTTACGCTTCTTCCAGAAAGATAGCGTTGCACCTGGCTTTGATCGGTTCCAAAATAGGAGAGGGCCAGAAACGACCCCCCGATAATACCGCTCCAAAAAGTGTATCGGTTTTCAAAGTCGAAGGAAAAATCCAATATGTCCATTTTTCCATTGGCACCGGCAATTTCAAGGGCTTTGCTAAAGGTAATATCAAGAGGCAAATAATTTAAAATCAACAGGAAGGCCATAAACATTCCGAAGAAGATGACCGCCATTTGCTGTTTCTGTGTTACGCTCACGGCCTTGGTCCCTCCGCTAACAGTATAAATAATCACAAGAACGCCGATGATAATGTTCAAATAAACCAGATTCCATCCCAACACGGCCGAAAGGATGATAGACGGTGCAAAAATGGTAATTCCACAGGCCAGGCCCCGTTGAATCAAAAAAAGGATGGCCGTGAGGGTACGGGTTTTCTTGTCAAAACGGGTTTCTAAATATTCATAGGCAGTAAAAACCTTTAGTTTGTGGTAAATAGGAATAAAAACCAAACAGATGATCACCATCGCAATGGGAAGTCCAAAATAAAACTGAACAAAGCCCATTCCATCGTGGAAAGCCTGTCCGGGTGTGGAGAGAAAGGTGATGGCACTGGCCTGGGTAGCCATGACACTAAGCCCGATGGTCCACCAGTTTGCACTGTTCCCACCTTTTAGATAATCGCCTACATCTCTTTGCTGTCGCGATTTCCAAGTACCGTAGATTACAATAAAAAGAAGTGTCCCAATTAAAACAATCCAATCAATATTCTGCATTTATGCGAAATTTTGCATTAGTAAATAAAAAAGGTAGATGTAGATTGCGTTTAAAACCAGCACCATCGTGTAGCTGTGCTTCCAGACGAATTTGTGGACGTTGTTTTCCATTTTTGCTTTTAATATCGTGCATTCAATTTATTGAAACCGCTTTTATGATCAGACCTCACGGGCTTTAAACCTGTGAGGCCTCGGTAAAGTTTAAAATTAATCAATTTTTACCCCAATAGGATGGGCAGCCACTCTTTATTTTCCCACCGAAAGCATATTGGCAAACAATCTATAAGCTCCTGGAACCCCTGCCGGAAGTTCCCTGAAAAAACTCAATCCGGTATAGATGTAATATCCTTTTCCATATTTCGCAAGGAGCAATGAACCTTTGGTCTGCGACTCTCCTGGGTCGTGCATCCCGAGGATGGGAGTAAACTCCTTGGACCATTTGTCTGGAAAATACAAGCCCCGTTCCTGTACCCAACCTTTAAAATCGTCTTGAGTGATTTTGTTCGGGCTGTTTAACAAAGGGTTTTTTGGAGCTAAAAATTTCACTTCGGAAAACTCATCTGTTACGCGATCACGCGATAGCTCCAGCGGATAGGGCGCAAGATCTTCCGTCACCAAAGCGTGATTGGTATTGTACTGGACAATCAAGGTTCCCCCGTTTTCCACATATTTGTTGAGCTTGGATTGCATAAATGCCAGTTCTGGAACGGTATTGTAAGCGCGAATCCCCACGACTATCGCATCAAATTTCTGCAGATTTTTTTCCCGGATCGAGGAAGGGGTAATAGTGGAAACTATATATCCTATCTGCCGTAGGCTTTCGGGAATGGCATCTCCGGCCCCGTCTATATATCCTATGTTCTCTCCCTTTTTCTCCACGTTTAAGCGCACGATCTTCGCTTCGGATGGCAACAGTACACTTTGATAGGGAATATGCTCGTACTCCAGGGTCACCAATTCCTTGTCAAACCTTTCTCCACCTACATGGACAACCGATGTTAGTTTCCCCTCATTTGGATTGACTGGAGGAATTACTTCAAAATTAAAAGTCGCTGTCTGCCCTTTCCTGTCTAAATGGAAATCGTGTTGCTTCGGCGTGGATCGCCATCCTTGGGGATGCTCCAGAGCGAGGCTTCCAGAGAGATCATCTTTCCCGGCCCGAACTGTTACCGCAATTGTTTTTGGATCTCCATTTGCGAAGAGAATCACCTTTTCCGGAATGGAGGATGTAACTTCCGGCAGAACTTCCAAAGGTCTGTACACTTCCCCTTTAACCGGGTCGTTAAACTTATAAATTATGTCCTTCGTAAAGGGAATCACCAAGTTGCCGAATTGTAGCTCAAAAGTAAGTTGCTCCAGGCTTGGGGTTTCTGGAAGACCAATGAGGTTTTCATCTGCTTTGTACATCCCAACCGTCCCTTTTTCATTTAGCCAGTAAGGAGAGGAATATTTGGGATTATGCACTCCTGAATTGACCGAAACCTCTATTTTTTTGTCGCTATTGAGTGGAAGCAGCTCCATTTTCTCCCAAAGGACCTTGCCCTTCGAATCTGAAATTGTTTTTAAACTGACGTTTTCCTTTCGGCGATTTACGGCTTCAACGATCACTTTAAAATCCTCATTTGGGTTTACCGTATTTTCTTCGGAAACCGCTTCGAGGAAAATTCCGCCGCAGTCCAAAATTAATTGTTTTAATTGTTTGAGTTTAATCTCCCGCCAGTGGGTATCTTTAAGTTTGGAAACAAGGGGGTACGCCTTTAATAACTCTGGCACCATTTGGGAAGGCTCCTTAAAGTTAAAACGCTGCTCCAAAGGATTTAAAATGGCTCCTATCTCCTTACCGCCTTCCAATCTGGACCAATCGGTATCGATTCCTTCAAACAGATTGTTATTTGAGGGCTTCGAACCTTTTAGCAGCTCGAGATATTCGGTTTCTGCACCTCGGGAACCCGTACTTCCAAAACCTTGTGACTTGTGTTTACTTCGGCTTAAGGAGGCGATTTCCCCATTGGAAAGGCCGAGAGTTGGAAAAAAATCGCCTGTTTCTACCGATACGAGTTTAGACTTGTCGGCTTTCTCAAATTTTTCCTGGCTGCCGTAAAACCACCAGGAAGTGTTGAAGAACAGCCGCTGTGGCTGCCAGGTGCCATACTCCTTAGCGGATCTTGGAAATTTTAAGGGATTGGCTACTTCCTCAAAAGCCTCCACGCTCAAGATGGCCGATGCGGTGTGGTGTCCATGGGTAGTGCCCGGACTTCTGTGATCAAAACGGTTTATTATAATATCCGGCTTAAATTTTCGGATAACGCGTACTATGTCGCTCAAAACTTCCTCTTTGTTCCAAAATTCGAAAGTTTCCTTTGGGTTTTTGCTGTAGCCAAAATCGTTCGCTCGGGTGAAAAATTGATGTCCCCCATCTATTTTCCGAGCTTCCAATAACTCCTGGGTACGTATGGCTCCCAAAAGTTCGCGCAATTCGGGGCCGATTAGATTTTGCCCACCATCGCCTCGGGTGAGCGAAAGATAAGCTGTGTTGGCGTGAACATCATTTACCAGATAAGAAATCATTCTGGTATTTTCATCGTCGGGATGCGCAGCTATATACAAGGCGGAACCTACAAAATTCAATTTCTGAAGATCGTGATATATTTCTGAAGAAGTTGGTTTTCGGGGTGACTGGGCGGCAACTACTACCGTGAAAAAAAAGAATATCAGCTTAAAAAATGATGTGGTGCGCATAAAACAAGAGATTTTTTTCTAAGGGCGTCCAAAGATACCGAAAAGTGATAAAAAGACTTACAACGGAAGTCAATAATAAAGGGGTCTCTTGAAGGGGAATGGTCTTAGCCCGTGTAGTAATATCTTAGTCGTGCGGAAGATGCTCCTTGTTTTTATCCATAATTTCCTGATGGTTTGGAATATCCCTATGCCTGACAATACTCACTCCTTTCTGTAGCATCATGCTGTTGGGATAGGTGACAATCTCATTTTTGGAAGTGTGCAAAATAATATGAAACGTTTTTATGTCCTCAATAAACCCTTCACAAGAGGCATCGGTGTCGTGGATTCTTATGTAATCCCCAATTTTATAGGGAAAGGTAAAAAACATGATAATTCCACTGGTAATATTGCTGAGGATAGACCATTGTGCAAAGAAGGCGATCCCAATTACAGCGAATATGGAAGACATTGCCACTCCCAAGTTTTTAAAATCGACGCCCCAAATGAGGATCAGTCCCAAAGCGATCAAAAAGAAAATCGAGAAATTCACGTGTTTCATGATCAATCCCGTGCGATGTTCAAGACGTTGAAATTTAATGGCAAAGTTGCGTACGGCTCGTTTTAGGAGCTGTCGTATGAAAAGGAATACAATTATAAGTATCCCCGATTCCAATAGTTGTAGATAATAGTCCTGTATATCGAAATTCATGATGGCGTTTTTCAATGGAGTTGTAGGGAATCCCTTAATCGTAAGAATTCATTTTTATTCTGGTTCCAATAGTCGGTTTTCATCCGTTTCTTCAAAGTGGCCGTAGTGTGAAGTCTCGAGCTGTCACTCTGGAAAGCAGCATTCACTTCTTCCCATTTCTCTATTTCATAGGGGAACCTACTTTTAAAGAAAAACGTCAATTGCCGTTGTAGGTTGGGATAATTTATGGTATAGATCGTTATGGAGTCCCGTTGTTTTAAACTGGCAAAGGCATGGTATTCCTTTGTTTTTTTGTGTTGCATCCGCAGGTATTCAAAAGAGGGAATAAGCTTGATATCTCCTGTGGGAAGTTCTTCGGGATTGATGCGGATCAGGTTCCAAAGCTCATTTTCCAGCCAGGTTTTTGGCAAACTGAGTGTTTGGTCGGCCTCTCCCTCAAAATAGGAATGCGATTGGATATCAAAACCCTGGCGATTGTTGAGTTGCATATACACCTGGCCACACCATTCCTGTATGCTATTACTCACTTTTATGGCGTGCGCCTGTTGTGCTATCGGACTGAAAGTACTGGTCATAATGGAATAGGGATAGATGCCGGTGTTAAACTTTTTGGTCTGATTTAGTTTCATAACCGATATGGTGTTATCCGATGGCTCTTGGGCCTTTACCTGTTCTTCCGTTAAAAAATCTTCTGTTACGAAGATATTGACAACAGTACCTTCCCGCATTTCACCATAACGTTCCTGCCTCAATTGGTAGGAAGAAATTTCGGCCTTCCCAGCATACCAATACTCCTTGAACTGATGGGAAATGTTCCGGGGAATACTGGGTTTCAACTTGATGTTTGGGGAAGGTGCTGCCGTATCGCCACCGCTGGTTTTAGGGGAATTATTGGTACAGCCTACCATCGCGAATACAAAGGGAATTATAAGGAGACTCATCTTCATTACAGGGAGCATTTGTGGTAAAAATACAAAAAATCAACGGCGGGCAATTTCACTTAACGTTTTATATACAAGCCGGATGGGAAGCCCCATCACATTAAAATAACACCCTTCTATCTTTTCCACTCCAATGTACCCAATCCATTCCTGAATACCGTAACCTCCCGCCTTGTCAAAAGGTTTATAGGTGTTTACATAATATTGAATTTCTTCTTCAGACAGGTCCTTAAACCACACCTTGGTAACGTCGTGAACGGTTGTTTGAAAGGATGGGGTGGTAAAGCACACTGAGGTAATTACGCGGTGCATACAGCCACTTAAACGTTTTAACATAAGGCAAGCTTCCTCACTGTTTTTGGGCTTGCCCAAGGCTTGTTCTTCCAACCATACGATGGTATCGCTAGTGATAAGGATTTCTTTTTCTTCCATTTCCGTGAAAGCACTGGCTTTCATCCGCGAAATGTAATCGGTAATTTGTGAACCTTTTAGGTTGGAGGGATAGCTTTCGTCAATTCTTTTTACCTGTATCTCGAAATCCAAATCCAAATCTTTAAAGAACGCCTGCCGTCGTGGGGAAGCAGAGGCTAGAATAAGGGTGTAGTCTTGCAGTTTTTTTTTTAACATGGTTTTAGAACGGGATATCAACGGAGAATTAAATCCAAAAAGGAATGGAAACGAATTCCAAATTAGATGGCGATTTTATACGTGAGCTTTTCGTTTTGATAGTTTAGGATATAATGGTTTTTATCTGTTTCTATGGCGGCGATAAATTCCGATGCGTATGCCTTGTCATGGGTTGGAATCCAATCTTTTTTATTTTTGTCAATCAGAATAATAAGTCCGCGTTCTGAACCTATGGCAGAAAACACTTCTTTTCCACCGCTGAATTTTTCCACACCCGGAATGGCTGTTAGTATCCGGTGTTTTTCATTAAAATCTGCCGTTGCCAATCCGATTTCCGAAATTTCCAACAGATCGCTCGGACCAAATCTTCCTGAGCTGTCGTTCTTTAAGTTTTTCCGGACAATGAATTCGAGAATGTTCTTGTCGGGATCATAAAAATAGATGGATTCTGCATTCCAAGCAGGGAAATCGACGATTTCGTTGCCTTTGTCCTGTAAAATCGCCACTCTTTTTTTTAGCCATTTTAAGGACTCCTTTATTTTATTGGAAGAGATGGTAAAAGCAAAGTGGTACGGATGGAAAGCATCACTTTTTACAAATTTAAGAATGGAGTTCTGTAACTTAAATGAAACTTCATTTTTGGTTTTGCGCAGAAGGGGCAACCCCAGTGTATTCGAATAAAAATCCTCTTGGGCATCCAACTGGTCGCTATGTAGTATTAATTTCTTTATTTTCATAGTATATTTCTATTTGAAGGTGATATGGCCCTACCGAAAATCACTTTTTAATGGCGCCTTTGTTTTAGCCCAAGACCGCGAACCGCAATAGCATTAAGGAGCATATCCCCAATACCATCACGATTTTCAGAAGTTTGGAGAGAAATGCATAATCCCTTTTATGTTTTGCGCTCCACGCTTTAATACAAAAGTAGAGTAGGGGAGCGACGATTCCAAAAAGAAAATAGAGCATTAAAACCTGCTGGTCATAAAGATAGATATACATTTGGGAAATTACCCCAAAAACCAGAAATAGGCCCAGTATAAATACCACTGTAATCGTTCTTTTTCTTCCAATTGCGATTGCCAAAGTGTTCAATCCACCTTTTTTATCGCCATTGATGTCCTCCAGGTCCTTGACTATTTCACGGATAAAATTTATAAAAAAAGCAAAGATTGCATACTTGAGTACCACTTCGAAGGCTGTGGATTGTATCGCTTGATTTTCCGGGGAGATGGCGGGAAGTAAATCAAAGAGTCCTACAATAAGCAAGCTCATGGCCACCAAGACAGATATTAGTAGATTCCCGAGCAACAATATTCCCTTGAAATAGGAGGCATAAAGATAGAGGCTGGCAGAAATAGCAATGAACAGTGCAGCAAAGCCCGGCCGGCCAATACGATTGGCCAGGTAAAAACCCAGGGTTACACCGATCACGTTAACAACAATAAACAGTCGGTTGGCGCTTTGTTCCGAAATGGATTTCCCTATAAGTACTTTTTCCGGTCTATTGATGGTGTCTATTTCCACATCATATACGTCATTGATAATGTTTCCTCCAGCCGCTATGCACAGGGTGGCTATTACCAAGAGTGCAAATTCTACAGCGCTGAGGGCCACATCGACATTGAACTCTTGAAAAAGCCCAACCTTGATAAAAATCTGTACCAGTGCAATAAAGAGCAGGTTTTGGTATCGAATGAGGTGTAGATAGTTCACGGGATATATCGATTGTTAAATTTTGGAAATTGGGCCATATTCAATTTTGGGAATTTGGAAGTAAAAGTAGTGAGTTTTGCAGTAGTGCTTTAATTCCAATACGTTGCAATCCCGTGGTCTCCTTACTTCGGTAATCGATTCCCTTTTTCCCTATTTCTATTGTGAAAGGGTACACTTGCTTAGGTCGCATATCTCAATCATAATTTGCACTTGCACCCTTGGTGGTTATCCATCTCCCTTGTACTTTCAAAACTTGCTCTATCACATCCCTCACACACCCTTTTCCTCCTTTTTTATGGGAAACATATTTTGAGATCAATTTTATTTCTGGAACCGCATCTTGCGGACAGGTAGGAAGGCCCACTTGTTGCATGATTTCAAAATCGGGTAGATCATCGCCCATATAAAGTACGTTCTCAGCTTTTAGCTTGTTATCATTTAGGTAGCCATCGAGAATTTCTGTTTTGTTTGAAACACCCAAGAAAATGTCCTTTATTCCCAAGTTGTTCAAGCGAACACGGACCCCCTCATTTGAGCCACCGGAAATAATGCAAATTCTATATCCTTTTTCCACGGCCGTTTTTAGTCCATATCCATCTTTGATATTCATGGTACGGAACATTTCCCCTTCCGTGTTCACTTGTATGGAGCCGTCGGTGAGCACTCCATCCACATCAAAGATAAAGGTGGTAATATGCTTTAAGTATTCCTTATAGCTTTTGGTATCCGAAACAGTGTTTTTATTGTTCATCATAGTGATTGGATTTCTTACTGTTGAATATTGAATAGGCTTAGTGAAAAAGTGCAGCTGGACATCGCTTCCTATTTCTCGGGTTTTCTTAATTGCTGGGTGAACAGGGAGTAAACTTCCTTGAGATCAGTATCTTCCAACAAACTTAAATGTTTTTCTATGGTCTGTATATCATTTCGTTTGGCAGGACCGGTTTGGGCAGCTTGGGGAGGAAGGCTTTCTATTTTTTCGGCGGTTTCTTGTATCAGTGGCCTTAAGAGATCGAAAGACAGCCCCTCATTCTCTAGAATATTGCTCCCAATCTGGTATAGATAGTTGACGAAGTTATTTACGAATACTGCCGCCACGTGAAGTTTTGCCCTTTTCTGGGAGGAAATCTTCACTACTACCTCTGATATTGACAACCCTAATTTCTGCAAAAGATCTAAATCATCAGCATTTTCAGATTCGATACAAATGGGAATGTTTTGGAAATTTATTTCCCGTTGTTTGGAAAACGTTTGCAAGGGATAAAATACCCCCCGTCTGTTTTTCTCTGAGAGTTGCTCCACGGATACGCCACCCGATGTGTGCACAACCAATCTATCAAGAAAGGGCAGGCTTTCGGAAAAAACAGATATGGCGTCATCGGGAATTCCAATAATATAAACATCGGCTTCCACAATCCTTGAAACATCATCCGTAAAGGGAATATCCTCAAAGGGAGAAATCATCTTGATGTAATTTCTGTTAAATACCTGCTTGACAACAACTCCTTGGCTTCCGTGGAAGGCCTTGAGCAAATGGCTGTTTACGCTGCCGTACCCTAGAAAAACTACGTTTATCATCTTGCGAAAGTAAGGATTATATTTTTTTCTTAACGGAATATCTTTCGGTTTATAATTTGGATCTCGCCTTCCTGTTCCAATTGTTTTACCGCGCGAATGACTGTCTCAACCCGCAGCCCGGTCATGTCGGCAAGCTGTTGTCTGGTAAGCTCCACTTGAAATAGCTTTTGAGTGCCGTATTTTCGTTTTAAAAAGTCAATAAGTGCTATGATGCGGTGTTCCGGGCTATGGACAGATATTTCTTTTAAGATTGTCGCTTTGTAATAGAGTCTCTTGGCTAGGGCTCTGGTAAATTTCAAGTTTACTGAGGGATTGTGGGTGAGCAATTCAAACAGTTTTCTTTTGGACAATTTATATAGGGTGGAAGCTTTTACTGCCGCTGCGGACGCTGGGTATTTAAAATCGCCGAGCAGAGGGGGCTCGCCAAAACTGTCGCCCTCGTAAAACATGCCCTGGACAAACTCTTTTCCACTGTCATTGGTGTTAAACATTTTAACCTCCCCTGTTTGTATCTGGTAATAAAAAGTGGCCGGTTGTTTTTCAGAAAAGATGATTTCGGACGGCCCAAAATTCTCCAGGGAGGAGCCGTAATCCAACAATAAGTTTTCAGCGATCATGTCTTTATGATTAGCCTCATAAAATAAGGCAGTTTCCGTTTGTAAATTTACATTAAAATAAAATCCTTTTGTAGTATGAAAACAGTTACGATCAAAGAATTACAGCGGGAATTTGAACACGACTATTATATGTACGTTCCCTTGACCATTATTTTGAACAGTTGCATAGGATCTATCGCTGCAATGAACATTTTAAAGCAGGGCACTTCACTTATGTCTGGAATAGAACTCACTTTGTGTGTTTCGTTGAGTATGGGATATAATGCGGCCCTCCTTGCCGGGGCCAATAGGAAATTGTCCTTTTGGCTGTTCGTTGCAAGTATGGTGATCAATATACTTTTCATTTTTGTAACTTTGCTTTAAAAAAGAATGGCAAATCGCAAAATAGAATCACGTGAGGATGTATCGCTACTCGTGAGAACTTTTTATTCCAAAGTAAGAAAAGACGAACTTCTCGGTCCAATTTTCAACGGGATCATTACCGACTGGGAAGCCCATTTGGAACTCCTGACCGATTTTTGGGAAACAAACCTTTTTTTCAAAAGGAAATATTTTGGAAATCCCATGCACGCCCACGTGGAAGTGGACAATAAAGTGGATAATACCGTCAATGAAATGCACTTTGGCACTTGGATAAATCTTTGGGTTCAAACCTTGGACGAGCTATTTGAACCTGGGGACGAGGTGGCCGAGGTGGCCAAAAACAGGGCCCGCCACATGGGCACCTTCCTACATCTGAATATTTTCAATTCTAGAACTGCCCCTACCGAAAAATAAATAAAGGTGTCGACGTTCGTTATTTCCTTTTTCTTTGTTAAAATCACCAATTACCTAAAAAGCTCGATGCGCATTGCCACCGTGGTATGGCTTTCATATTTTTACAAGTCCTATTATTTTTCTGAGTTATTAGAACTGGGTTTTAATAGCTTTACTGAGCACAATTGTCTAAATTTGCGCCAAAATTATCTCCCATGCTAAAAAAGATAGCTTCCGTTCTTTTCTCCACTCGATTAACTGCTGTATTATTTCTTGTTTTTGCCATTGCGATGGCGGTGGGCACCTTTTTAGATGCCTCTTCAGAAACTCCCCCAACTCCTTATACGCGCGAGCTGATCTACAATGCTTGGTGGTTTGAAGCCATTATGGCTTTGTTTGTCATAAACTTTATTGGAAATATCTACAGGTATAATCTTCACAAGCGAAAAATGTGGGCTTCCTTAATGCTCCATTTATCCTTGATTTTGGTAATCGTTGGAGCATTCGTAACTCGATATATTGGGTTTGAAGGCGTTATGCACATTAGGGAGGGACAAACGGAAAATTCTATACTCTCTGAAGACACCTATCTGGATGTCTTTATCGATGGAGACTATATGGTGGACGGGGTGGCACAGCGCAGAAAATTAAAACCGAAGAAACTCAGGCTTTCGGAACGACTGAACAACGACTTCCAAATAAAAACCGACTATAAAGGACAGCCGGTAACAATTCGATATAAAGACTTTATTAAGGGCGCGAAAGATGGACTGACGCCTACTGAGGATGGGGAGGAGTATTTAAAAATCGTGGAATCGGGGGGTGGCCAAAGGCATGACCATTGGGTGAAAGTCGGTGAGGTATCCAATATTCACAACATATTATTTGCAATTAATAAACCTACTGAGGGTGCCATTAACATCCAAGTGGATGCCAATGGGGATTATACAATCAACACCCCCTTTGAAGGGGAATATATGGTCATGGCAGACCAATCCCAAGGGCAGGTGGTGGCAGACAGCACCCAGGCATTCAACCTTCGTTCCCTGTATAGTATGGGGGGGATTTCTTTTGTGGTGCCAGAACCCATCACGCGAGGTGAATTTGGAGTGGTGCCCGCTGAGCCGGGTGAACCAGCCAATCAGGATGCCCTGATTGTGGAAGTGAGTTCAAAGGGAGAGACCAAAACGGTTGGCTTGCTCGGTGGGAAGGGCAGTGCGCCCAGCCCAACGGAAACTGATATCGCAGGTTTAAAAGTGTACATGAGTTATGGCTCAGAGAATATTGAAATACCCTTTAGCATTACACTCAACAAATTTATTGCGGATAAATACCCCGGAACGGAAAAGGGCTACTCCTCTTTTAAAAGCAAGGTGACCGTTATAGACGAAAACAATGAGCATTTTGATGCTGAAATTTATATGAACCATGTCCTGGACCACCAAGGCTATCGATTTTTTCAGGCGGGTTTTGATCCCGATGAAGGGGGAACCATTCTTTCGGTAAACCACGATTGGTGGGGAACGTGGATTACTTACATTGGTTATTTCTTTTTGTACATCGGCTTACTGGCCATTCTTTTCAGTAAACACAGTCGCTTTGGAAAGCTGGAGATCATGCTGGATCGCATCAAACGGAAAAAGAAAAAAATGATTACCGTATTGATATTGCTCCTGTCTTTTTCAGGAATGGCACAAGAAACCTCTCATTCCTCACATATTGTAGTACCACCTGAAAAGATAGACTCGTTGATTGTTGCAAATGCTGTAAGTAAGGAACACGCAGACAAGTTTGGGCATCTGATCATTCAGGACAATGGCCGGATGAAGCCTATCAATACCTTTGCCAGTGAGCTTCTAAGAAAGGTGAGCCGCAGCGATCACTTTAAAGGCTTGGATGCTGACCAAGTTTTTATATCGATGATTGAATTTCCCAGGTTATGGGTAGAAGTTCCCATCATTGCCTTAAAACGGGGCAATGACAGCATCCGCCATGTAGCAGGGGTGAGGGATGGGCAAAAAGACATTGCCCTTCTGGATCTTTTTGACGAGAAAGGGAACTACAAGTTGGAGCCATACTTGGCTGCGGCCACACGAACCACGAACCCCAATCAATTTCAAAAGGACTTTATTCGCGCCCATGAAAACTTTTCCTTGCTCAACGCGGCCTTGAGCGGAAGCATCCTGAAAATATTCCCTATTCCGGGAGATGAAGGCAACAAATGGGTGTCATACCCTGAACTCGGGGAGGCAAACCTGAAAGGGATGGACTCCCTCTATGCGAAGAATATTCTGCCCCTGTACTTTGACAGCCTAAAAAAGGCCCGGCAAACCGGCGATTATACCCAAGCTGATGAATTCTTGGAAAGTATCACGAATTTTCAGAAAAAATATGGCGCTGAAGTCATGCCTTCGGAAAATAAACTGAGGGCCGAGACTATTTACAATAAGGCAGATATATTTAATCGGCTATACAAATATTTTGGTGTGTTCGGGATTTTGATGTTTATTTTCATCATCGCCCAGCTCTTTAAGGACAGAAAAATTCTTCGAGTACTGATAAAGGGATCGAAAGTTTTGATGTGGATATTTTTTGCACTGATGACCTTAGGGCTTGCCTTGCGGTGGTATGTCAGTGGTCACGCACCGTGGAGTGATGCATACGAATCTGTGGTATATGTAGCCTGGGCTACGGTTTTCTTCGGTCTTTCCTTTGGGAGAAAGAGCGATTTAACAGTGGCATCCACCGCATTTGTGGGAGCCATCATTCTCTGGGTAGCCCATGAAAACTGGTTAGATCCTTCCATCGCCAACCTTCAACCCGTTTTGGACAGTTATTGGTTAATGATTCACGTGGCCGTGATCGTTATGAGTTATGGACCCTTTACCCTGGGGATGATCTTGGCAGCCACCTCACTATTTCTCATGATTTTTACCACCAAAAAGAATTATAAAAACATGGAGATCAATATTAGCGAACTTACGGTGATAACTGAAATGGCACTTACCGCTGGTTTGGTTTTATTGACCATTGGAAACTTTTTGGGCGGTCAATGGGCAAATGAAAGCTGGGGCCGATACTGGGGTTGGGACCCAAAGGAAACTTGGGCCTTGATAAGTATTATGGTATACGCTTTTGTTATCCATGCCAGATTGGTGCCAGGCCTTAGGGGGCGTTGGACCTTTAATGTTTTTGCTCTTTTTGCCTATGCGTCCATTATGATGACCTATTTTGGCGTAAACTTTTACCTGAGCGGCCTGCATTCGTACGCCAGCGGCGATGCTCCGGCCACCCCCACCTTTGTATATTGGATCACACTGTTTGCCATAATCTTAAGTACAGTAGCCTATTTCAGATATAAGAAGTTTTACAAGAAGAAGAGTGGATCCAAGAGAAAAAGGATAGAATGATATTCTCCTTGATCTAAGGATAGAGCAGGCAATTCCAAATTTTTAAATTTTGAATGGCCATCTTTTATTTCAGTGAGCAGTCAATCTTATAGGTTTTCCACTTGAAAGAAGAAAGCCGTCTCTTTCATTTTCGGCTGATGAGACGGCTTAGGAAATGTCAGTTGGGTCAATTGTCCTTTCTTACAGAAGCTCATCGAGCCTTACCCTCAAAAGTGGATCTGATGGACGGGGGGCATCTGCGGCTACAATGTTTCCTTGTGGATCAATCAATATAAACCGCGGAATCCCAAGAATAGCGTATTTCTTTACAAAATCTGAGTTCCAGTTATTATCGGCCATCAATTGTATGCCGCCCAATGATTTTTCGCTTATCATTTGCTTCCACTTCTCGTAATCCTTTTCTTCATCTATGGAAATACTCAAGAACTCTATGTTCTTGTCCTTATAATCTTTTTCAACTTCTTTTAAGAATGGGATTTCACGCAAACACGGGGCGCACCAAGTGGCCCAGACATCAATGTAAACATACTTTCCCTTAAGATCGTCCAGGCTTGTCGTGCCTCCCTTATAGTTTTCAAAATTGAACGTCGGGGAGGGTTTTCCCTCTGTAAGATTTTTTAGTTGCTCATAACGGGCGGTAAGATGGCTTAAATGCTCGGGGTTCGGATTGGAGTTTTTGTAAATATGGTAGACCGTGTCCAGATTTTTGTTGGGCTTCAGGCCAAATTGTAGATAATCGAACATTAGTTTGTCCTTGGCGTATCCATCGGGTAAGGAACTGTCTACGGTCTGAAGATAGAGTAGGGTATGGTCATTGTCCCCACTTTCGTAGGTGTCCTGGTTTGCCAAGCGATTGAAATGTGCCTGTAATAGGTTTTGATAGGAGGCCGAACTGCGAAATGCCACGGTATCCTTGAAGTTAATACCCTTAAGATGGTCGTAGAAATCGCTCCCCACTTGGTAGTCCTCATCTCCCGAGTAGTAACGGTGGGCATCTAAATAATTTTCAATCAAAGCAGCGTTGGAGTATGAATTTTCCTCGTCCAGTCTCTTCTTGAAATCTTCGTTGGAAATGTCATACGTGCCATAAATGCTATCCAATTGGTCTTGATCTTGCTTCAACTTTTTGATAAAGGCATTCTCGTCTAACAGAAACAGATCTTTAAAATTGACATTTTGTTCTTTCCACAGGTATTTCTGGGCCAGATAATTGTTGATATTGGCCAGATCACCTGAATAGCGTAAACTTTCATCAAATTGATCCGGATTTACTGTTACGTTTAAATTTTTACCGTTTTCCAGATAGATTCCGGTTCGCTCACGACCGATATAGAGTTCATAGAAACCATCTGTTTTTAGGTGAAGGGTATCTGAAAAAGAGCCGTCCTCCGCAATAGGGATCCGGGCTTCAAAATCATTTCCTCGAATAAGGGCTGTTTCGGCATTGTTGTTTTGCACTTCTCCCGTTATCACAGTGTAGTTGGGTTTTTCCTTTTGGCCACAGGAGAAAAGCACCAGCGACATTAGGAGAATTGTTAGTTGTTTCATAATGTTTTATTTAGAACTTGTAAATTTAACATGGCAAAGCAAAAACCACTCCCACGAATCTGTTAATTTTTAAAAACACTTACGTTGTGCGGCAACTACAAGAGACCGGCACTGTTTTTTAAATCCCTGGGTAGGCTATGCCCATTTAAATTCACTATTTTTGCAGAAATTTGAATAGGAATGGAGGAAACTCACTACATAAGCTCAGAGATTCTGGATTTATCAGATATAAAGGAGATTTTGGAAAGACAAAAGAAACTTGGCCTTTCAGAGGAAGCCAAGTTAAACATAAAGAAATCTCGGGAATATCTGGTTCAAAAGATGAAGGATAATGAAACTCCTGTCTATGGGATCAATACCGGTTTTGGATCATTGTGCAATGTAAAAATAGCGCCCGACAAGTTGTCTGAACTTCAAGAAAACCTCGTGATGTCGCACGCGTGCGGCACGGGTGCCCTGGTTCCAAAACCGATAATAAAATTAATGCTCTTTTTAAAAATCCAATCGCTCAGCTATGGGTATAGCGGAGTCCAAATTGAAACGGTGGAAAGGTTGATCGATTTTTACAACAACGATATCCTGCCTGTAATATATACCCAAGGAAGTTTAGGCGCCTCGGGTGATTTAGCTCCTTTGGCCCACCTCTCTCTTCCCTTGATTGGAAAAGGTGAGGTTTTTTGGGGCGGAGAGAGAATTTCCTCTGAAAAAATTCTCAAAAAGTTTGATTGGAAACCTATCACTCTCAGGGCGAAAGAGGGTCTGGCATTGCTGAATGGCACACAGTTTATGACTGCCTATGGGGTTCATTGTCTTTTAAGATGCTATAAACTCTCTTATTTGGCAGATTTGATAGGAGCGATTTCCCTTGATGCCTTTGACTGTAATATGAGCCCTTTCAATGCCTTAGTGCATTTGGTTAGGCCCCATCGCGGACAGATAAAAACTGCTGAACAGATTTTGGAATTCCTTCAGGGAAGTGAGATCGGGCTTTCGGAAAAAAAGAACGTGCAGGATCCCTATTCGTTCCGGTGCATGCCCCAAGTACACGGGGCTACCAAAGACACGTATTCCTTTGTGCACAAAACCTTTAAAACTGAAATGAACTCGATAACAGATAATCCAAATATATTTGTCAAGGAAGATGTCATTATATCTGGAGGTAATTTTCACGGACAGCCCTTAGCTTTAACTTTAGATTATCTCGCGATCGCTACGGCCGAGCTGGGCAATATCTCTGAAAGAAGAACCTATCAATTGGTATCGGGGCTACGTGGTCTTCCAGCCTTTTTGGTGAACAATCCAGGACTGGATAGTGGGTTTATGATTCCGCAGTACACGGCTGCCAGTATCGTTAGCCAGAATAAGCAATTAGCCACGCCTGCATCCGTGGATTCCATTGTTTCTTCCAATGGTCAAGAAGACCACGTAAGCATGGGGGCCAATGCCGCGACAAAATGTTTACAGGTGGTGGAAAATGTAGAGACCATCCTCGCCATTGAACTGATGAATGCCTCACAAGCACTGCGATTTAGAGATCCGAAAAAATCCTCTCCTTTTATTGAATCATTTTTAAAGCCCTACCGATCGGTAGTCCCATTTATGGAAAAGGATCGTGTTTTGGCTGAGGACATTCATTCGTCCATTGCTTTCTTGCAATCTTTGGACATAGACTCAGAAATGATGTTTGGGTAAAAACCGGAAACTAATTCTTCAGGTTTTTCTTCCGATTGTCTTGCACCATCTCATCGATCCACTCTTTGGCCTCTTCCATATCCCTAAAATGGCGGAAAGGTTTTGAAAGGAAAAGTTTCTCGAGTTCTATATTGCTCTCTTTTATTCCATCAGTTGAAACAACGGCGAAAGCGATTAAATTATCAATTTTTGAGGTCTGTAAATATACCATTGGATCAACGGCATACGAGTTTATTCTATGGGTAATGTACCCAAATGGCCTCCCGCTAAAATAGGTGTTGGCTATTTTTAACAATTCTTCATTATCTTCTGGCCTAACCGTAGTTCCCTCATCCATAATTGCGATTACGAAATTCTCAAAAATTTGGACCTCTCCAAACACATATCGCAAAGAAGTAATTTTGGAAATCATAGTTTTGATGCAAACAGTATAAGAAAATTAATCATTTTTCTCGTAAATTCCTAATCTAACTTTCGCAGAAAAAAAAATCCCCGAAACTATCGGGGATCAAAGAATTGGAAAATGTCTGGTCAACTAAGATTCCGTGGTCTTTTTCTGTTTTTTAATATTTACAGTTAATGCGTTTGCCTTTTCATCGAGATCCATAACAATACTGTCGCCTTCTTGGAGGCTGCTGTTGATTATTTCCTCGGCAAGCGCGTCTTCAATATACTTTTGGATCGCTCGATTTAACGGCCGTGCTCCATATTGCTTATCAAATCCTTTGTCAGCGATAAAGTCCTTGGCCTTTTCTGAGAGCTTTAGGGAATAACCCAGGTCATTGATTCGGTGATAGAGCTTTTCCAGCTCGATGTCGATGATTTTATGGATATCCTCCCTTTCCAATGCGTTAAAGACCATCACATCATCAATCCGGTTTAGGAATTCTGGTGCAAAGGTTTTCTTCAAGGCATTTTCAATCACACTTTTTGTATAGGTCTCCTCTTGGCTCTTTTTCGCGGAAGTGCCAAATCCAACTCCCTGTCCGAAGTCCTTAATTTGTCTGGCCCCAATATTGGAGGTCATAATTATAATGGTATTCCGGAAGTCGATCTTCCTTCCCAGGCTGTCTGTTAGAAAACCGTCATCCAATACTTGTAAGAGCATATTGAAGACATCCGGGTGCGCTTTTTCTATTTCGTCAAGCAACACTACTGCATATGGTTTTCTTCTTATTTTTTCGGTGAGCTGTCCCCCTTCCTCGTATCCTACATATCCGGGAGGCGCCCCTACCAAACGAGATATGGCGAATTTTTCCATATACTCGCTCATGTCTATTCGAATCAAGGCGTTCTCCGAGTCGAAGAGCTCTTTGGACAGCACTTTTGCCAACTGCGTTTTGCCAACTCCCGTCTGACCGAGAAAGATAAAGGAACCTATAGGTTTGTTGGGGTCCTTCAGTCCTGCGCGGTTTCTTTGAATGGCCTTGACTACCTTGTTTACCGCTTCGTCCTGGCCCACCACTTTTCCTTTGATGCGATCTGGTAAGGCGGCCAGCTTGGTGCTTTCGGTCTGTGCAATCCGATTTACAGGGATACCCGTCATCATGGAGACTACTTCGGCTACATTTTCTTCGGTAACGGCCACCTTGTGCAGTTTTGAATCTGCCTCCCACAATGCCTGTTCATCCGCTAACTCCTTCTCAAGGTTTTTCTCGTCATCCCTGAGTTTTGCCGCTTCCTCATATTTCTGTTTCTTAACCACAGTGTTTTTAAGCTCCCGAACCTCTTCCAGCTTGGCTTCAATCTTAAGGATCTTTTCAGGTACGTGAATGTTGGTTATATGAACTCGGGAACCCGCTTCATCCAGGGCATCTATGGCCTTGTCAGGTAAAAATCGTTCCGTCATGTATCTGTTGGTCAACTTCACACAAGCCAATATGGCCTCCTCTGTGTATTCCACATTGTGATGGGCTTCGTATTTGTCTTTGATGTTTTTGAGTATCTCCACCGTTTCTTCCACAGTAGTTGGCTCGACGAGTACTTTTTGGAAACGTCGTTCCAAAGCCCCATCCTTTTCAATATATTGGCGGTATTCGTCCAAAGTTGTTGCCCCTATACATTGTATTTCACCTCGTGCCAAGGCCGGTTTAAACATATTGGAGGCATCCAAAGATCCGGTGGCGCCACCCGCACCAACAATGGTGTGGATTTCGTCAATAAACAAGATGATGTCCTCATTTTTTTCAAGTTCGTTCATCACGGCTTTCATCCGTTCCTCAAACTGGCCACGGTATTTTGTTCCAGCCACAAGACTGGCAAGATCCAAGGTGACCACCCGTTTATCATACAAGATCCGCGACACCTTTCGCTGTATAATGCGCAAGGCGAGGCCTTCGGCAATAGCCGACTTTCCTACTCCGGGCTCACCGATAAGGAGCGGGTTGTTTTTCTTTCTCCGACTCAATATTTGCGACACCCTTTGGATTTCGTTTTCGCGCCCCACCACGGGATCGAGCTTTCCTTCTTCAGCGAGAGAGGTAAGGTCCCTACCGAAATTGTCGAGGACAGGGGTTTTCGATTTTTTATTGGTTTTGGCAGAAGATCCTGTAAACAAATTCTCCTTTCCACCGTCTCCGGTAACCGAATCATCATCGTTTGGAAACGATTCGGCACTGGGAGAATCTATATAATCGTCGTCATTGGTTATCATAAGTTTAAACTGGTCTTTTACGCCGTCGTAATCGATCTTCATCTTGTTCAACAATTTTGTTGTCGGGTCATTTTCGTTGCGAAGTATGCACAACAACAGGTGGGCCGTATTTATAGAGGTGCTTTGGAAAAGCTTGGCCTCTAAAAAAGTGGTCTTCAAGGCACGCTCTGCCTGCCGGGTAAGATGTAGGTTTTTTTTATCGTTTGCAGTAGCAGTAATTTCGGGATTTGCGGGGCTCAAGATCTCGACCTTCCTGCGTAGATGGTTTAAATCTATGGATAAAGCATTCAATATTGTAACCGCTTTTCCGCTGCCATCCCTCAACAGGCCCAGCATCAAGTGTTCTGTGCCTATAAAATCATGGCCCAGCCTGAGTGCTTCCTCTTTACTGTAGGCAATTACGTCTTTTACTCTTGGGGAAAAATTATCGTCCATTTTATATATATCCTTTCTTCTTTAAAATACTAAATTAACCAAAATAGGACAAAAACCGTTCCTATTTCAAATCATTTTAGTAAAAGGACAAAATATAAACCGAAATAGAAAATTTTACCGCCTTTACTTATCAACGAATACCACCCCCTTATTTGTTAATAAAATGGTGGATAATCTGGTCCAAAAACACCCGCTATGCCTGCGGAAATGTGTATCTTGGCCCATTAGTTACATAACGATATTAAACCTGTTAATTTATGGCTGAAGGTGAAAAATTGATCCCCATAAACATTGAAGATGAAATGAAATCGGCTTACATCGATTATTCGATGTCGGTCATTGTGTCACGTGCACTCCCAGATGTGCGCGATGGGATGAAACCCGTACACAGAAGAGTCTTGTTTGGAATGCATGAGCTGGGAATCCGGGCTACTGGTGCCCATAAAAAATCGGCGAGGATTGTCGGGGAAGTGCTCGGTAAATATCACCCCCACGGTGATACCTCGGTTTATGATGCCATGGTGCGAATGGCCCAAGAATGGAGCCTTCGGTATATGCTTATCGATGGGCAGGGTAACTTTGGGTCTGTGGATGGCGATTCGCCAGCGGCCATGCGATATACCGAAGCTCGGATGCAAAAGATTTCTGAGGATATGCTAGCTGATATTGACAAAGACACCGTCGATCATCAGCTAAATTTTGATGATACCTTAAAGGAGCCCACCGTATTGCCCACTCGTGTACCGGGCTTGTTGATAAACGGAGCAAGTGGTATTGCAGTGGGAATGGCAACAAACATGCCCCCTCACAACCTTACGGAAGTGGTCAACGGAATCATCGCTTATATTGATGACCACGATATTGATATCGACGGGTTAATGCAATATATTACAGCTCCCGATTTTCCCACCGGAGGAATTATTTATGGATACGAAGGAGTAAGAGAAGCCTTTCATTCCGGGCGCGGGCGAGTGGTGATACGGGCCAAGGCCAGTTTTGAGGAAGTGAACGGCAGGGAATGTATAGTGGTCACTGAAATTCCTTACCAGGTCAATAAGGCCGATATGATCAAAAAAACGGCCGACCTGGTCAACGAAAAGAAAATAGACGGTATTGCCAATATCCGGGATGAGAGCGATAGGAAGGGAATGCGTATTGTCTATATATTAAAGCGTGATGCCATTCCTAATATTGTGCTAAACACTTTGTACAAGTTTACTGCCCTGCAATCGAGCTTTAGCGTCAACAACATTGCTTTGGTCAAAGGACGGCCCCAGATGCTCAACCTAAAGGATCTGATCTTTCATTTTGTCGAGCACAGGCACGAAGTAGTGGTGAGGCGAACCGAATTTTTGCTTAAAAAAGCTGAGGAACGCGCCCATATCCTCGAAGGATTGATAATTGCCTCAGACAATATAGATGAAGTAATCCGGTTGATTCGCGCATCTTCCAATGCCGAAGAAGCAAGAGAGAGATTAATCGAAGCTTTCGAGCTTTCAGAAATACAGGCAAAAGCAATAGTCGAAATGCGCCTCCGCCAGTTGACAGGCCTGGAGCAGGACAAATTGCGAAGCGAATACGAAGAACTTTTAAAGACGATTGAAGATTACAAAGATATTCTTGCCCGCAAGGAGAGAAGAATGGAAATTATCAAGGAGGAACTGACAGAGATCAAGGAGAAATATGGCGATGAACGGCGTTCCATCATTGAATATTCAGGTGGTGACGTAAGCATTACCGACCTAATCCCCGATGAGCAAGTGGTAATTACCATATCTCACGCGGGATATATAAAGCGAACCCCTCTTTCGGAATACAAAACCCAGCATCGGGGAGGTGTGGGACAGAAAGCTTCGGCCACGCGGACTGAAGACTTCCTGGAACATCTTTTTGTGGGAACTAACCACCAGTACATGCTGTTTTTTACCCAAAAAGGGAAGTGTTTTTGGATGCGTGTGTTTGAAATTCCAGAAGGCACACGGACCTCCAAAGGACGCGCCATACAGAATTTGATCAACATCGAGCCGGATGATAAAGTGAAGGCCTTTATCAACACCCAGGATTTAAAGGATGAGGATTACATAAACAGTCACTATGTAATTATGGCCACAAAAAAAGGCCAAGTTAAAAAAACTCCCTTGGAGCAGTATTCCCGGCCGCGAGCAAATGGGATCAACGCGATAACCATACGGGAAGACGATGAGCTTTTGGAGGCCAAACTCACCAGTGGAGATAGCCAAGTGATGTTGGCAGTAAAATCTGGAAAGGCAATTAGGTTTGAAGAAGGGAAAACCCGGCCAATGGGTAGAAATGCCTCAGGGGTCCGCGGAATAACCCTGGGCCATAAAGATGATGAAGTGGTTGGAATGATCGCAGTAGACGACGGAAACTCCGAAGTGCTCGTCGTTTCAGAAAATGGCTATGGAAAACGCTCGCCCATTGAGGATTACCGTATAACGAACCGCGGTGGAAAAGGAGTAAAAACCATTAATGTTACAGAAAAAACCGGTAATTTAGTGGCCATAAAGAATGTGGTGGATAGTGATGATCTCATGATTATCAACAAATCGGGAATCGCCATCAGAATGTCCGTGTCCGATCTAAGAATAATGGGGCGTGCCACGCAAGGGGTTCGGTTGATTAAGGTAAGGGAAGACGATGCCATTGCTGCAGTGGCCAAGGTTATGAAAGAGGAGGATGAGGCTGAAACCGGGGAAGATCCGGAAGATAATGGCACCACTCTTGATATAAACGACGAACAAACCGAAAATAACGAATAAAACAGTCACAGATGAAAACACGAATTTTAATAACGGGATTTGCCCTTATGACAGCAATTTCCTTTGGTCAGAAAAAAGAAATTAGAAAGGCGGAGAAGGCCCTGAAATCCTATAATTATTCCGAGGCGTTAAATTATATCAATGAGGCTGAAGGAATGCTTGACAATGCCGATACCAGCCTTAAAGCCCAGTTTTATGCTACAAAGGGAGAAGTCCTTCTCGGGAACGCCGGCCAAGATTACAATAAATTAAAAGCAGCTGCCGATGCCTTTGAAAAGGCTATTTCCCTGGATGCCAAAAAGAAGTTGGAACTGGAAGCTTCCATCCAAAACCTTCGAGCTTCCCTAATAAATGGCGCAATAAAGGACCAGAATGCGGGCGATTACCTACAAGCCGCCGATAGGCTCTACACCAGCTATATGATTGCAAATGATCCCTCCGATCTGTACTTTGCTGCCGGAAATGCCGTAAACGGGAAGGACTATGACTTGGCATTGAAATATTATCAAATGCTGCTGGATGCCAACTATACAGGTGAAATCGAAGAATATGTGGCAACGCGAAAGGAAACAGGTGAAGTGGAAGCTTTTGAAAATGAGAATTTACGGAATATCGCCTTGAAAACGGGAGAATTCATAAAACCAGAGATTCGGGTAACGGAATCGAGAAAGGGAGAAATTCTTCGAAATATGACCCTTATCTATATTGAAAAAGGGGATAACGAAAAAGCTATTGCTTTGATGAAACAGGCTCGGGCAGAAAACCCCGATGACGTATATCTTATGCGGGCAGATGCCGATATGAGCTATAAAATGGGAGATATTGCTCGATATAATGAGTTGATGAACAAAATTGTGGCTACGGATCCTGACAATCCTGAAATTTATTTCAATCTCGGTGTGGGAAGTGCTGAAATTGGCCAAAAGGAAAAGGCCCTGGAATATTACAAAAAAGCCTTGGAGCTACGACCCAATTATGAGGCTGCGCTAATAAATATCGCTGTATTAAAACTTTCTGCCGAAGATAAACTGGTGGAAGAAATGAACAGTCTGGGAAATACCAGAGCAGACAATGCCCGATATGATGAGCTCAAGAAACAGCGAGAAAAGATCTATACTGAAACCCTACCTTACTTGGAGAGAGCCTATCAATTGAATCCGAATAACCCAGATGTGGTGAGAACCATGATGAATATCTACGGACAGTTGGCAGAGGATTCAAAATACCAAGAAATGAAGTCGAAATTGGACAGCCTGGAGTCCAAAGGATAATAGAGGGAAATATATTTTCCAAAACAAAAAACCCTCGAGCTTTCGGGGGTTCCTTGTTTTGATATACTACCTATATTTTTTCCTTCGCGAGAAAAAGGCCCCTCGAAACCCGTACATTCTTTAAAGGATCTGTTTTATAACCCGTAGTTTGTGGGTGTGCCTGCGAAGGTCATAATTAAAGATTCCACTGTGGTCCAGCCGATCAATCCGCACTTGCCCATGGGCATGGATAATGTAATTATTCTCCATAATGATCCCTACGTGGGTAATCGCCCCCTCTTGGTTATCAAAGAAAGCCAAATCGCCGGGTTCACTTTCCTCTATAAAGCTCAGAGCTTCCCCTTGTGTAGCCTGTTGGCTGGCATCGCGCAATAGTTTGTAACCATTGAGCCTATAAACCATTTGGGTGAAACCGCTACAATCTATTCCAAAAGGAGTTTTACCACCCCATAAGTAAGGCGTATTTAAATAGAGCAACGCACTTTCAATTAAATGATGTTTTGGAAGATTACCCGTAATGGTATTCCCTTGAAAACGGTGGTTTAAAATTCCAGAAGTCGCTACATGGCTTCCCAAGCAGATGGGAATCAATTGGTTGTTTGACGCAGTGACAAAATCGACTAAGTCATAAGAATGTTCAGGTTGCTTATCCGCCTCAAGATTGGTATAGTCCTCCTCAGACAACTTTAGGTACTGTTTGTTGTCAATCCAACCCTCGTACCTATCAAAGGCGAGGCGAATACGGCTCCAGTTTTTTCTACTTTCCAATATTGTAAAATACTCGCCGTAGAGCACTTGTGTTACCATTTCGCTCACATCGGCAGCCTCCGCTCTAAGCGGAACAACACTCAAATTACAGATACCGTACTCCATCCGGGACCGATTATTTAGACGGTATATTTAAATTCTTTCAACAATCATGGATGAGGCTCCTCCACCTCCGTTGCAGATTGCTGCAGCCCCTATTTTGGCATCGTTTTGTTTTAAAATGTTCAAAAGAGTGATCAAAATGCGAGCGCCACTGCAGCCAAGAGGATGGCCTAGAGAAACAGCTCCCCCGTTTACGTTTACCTTGCTGTCATCCAAACCGAGTATTTTCATGTTTGCAAGCCCAACAACCGCAAAGGCCTCGTTGAATTCAAAAAAGTCGATGTCCTCAATAGCAATCCCAGCTTTAGCGATGGCTTTGGGCAGTGCTTTCGCTGGGGCCGTGGTAAACCATTTGGGGTCCTGTGCGGCATCGGCATAACTTTTTATATAGGCCAATGGAGTCAAGCCCAGTTCTTTCGCCTTCGCCTCGCTCATTAAAATCATGGCTGCTGCGCCGTCATTTATGGTGGAGGAATTCGCGGCGGTTGCGGTTCCATCTTTTGTAAATGCCGGACGCAAGGAAGGAATTTTCTCCATTTTCACATTTTTAAACTCTTCATCTTCAGATACGATCAAGGGTTCCCCACGACGTTGTGGAACTTCAACGGGTACCACCTCGTCCTTAAACTTACCGCTGGCCCAAGCCTCGGCAGAGCGTTCATAGGACTGTATGGCGAAAGCATCTTGTTCCTCCCGTGAAAAACTATACTCTGTGGCACAAAGGTCTGCACAAGTTCCCATGGCATTCTGATCGAATGCGTCCACGAGTCCATCTTTTTGCATTCCATCAATGAGGGTAGCGGGGCCAAACTTCGTTCCGCTGCGCATGTGTACATAATGTGGAATATTGCTCATACTCTCCATACCTCCAGCTACTAATATATCTGCATCTCCAAGAGCAATCATTTGTGCGGCCTGCATAACAGCCTTCATTCCAGAGGCACAAACCTTGTTTACCGTAGTGCAAGGCACCGTATCGGGTATGCCAGCTCCCAAAGCTGCCTGGCGAGCGGGTGCCTGACCTACTCCTGCCTGAACAACATTGCCCATAAGAACTTCCTGAACCTTTGAAGGATCCAAGTTGATCTTTTCCATTGCGCCTTTAATGGCTACGGAACCCAATTGGGGAGCCGTTAGTGAGGAAAGACTTCCCATAAAACTTCCGATAGGGGTTCTTGCCGCCGATACTATAACTACTTTATTGCTCATGATTTTGATTTTTATGATTCGTAATAAGGACTGCAAAATTACAGATTAATAACTTAAATATCAATCTTTGCTCCCTGTGGTTTTGGGATAACTCACAGTATATTTATACCTTTACCTTAAGCTAAAAATTATATGAAGAACCTTTTTTCGTTAATTGCAAGAAACCAGTCGCTTATCTATAAGGTTTTTCTCTTCATAGTATCCACTCTTTTGCTGATTTACCTTTTGCCGAAAGGGGGACAATTCAAATATAATTTTCAAAAGGGCAAACCCTGGCAATATGAAAACCTGTATGCCCCATTCAGTTTTACCATAAAAAAAGCCCCAGAAACCATAAAAAGGGAGCAGCAGTCCATCCGAGACAATGCCATTCCCTACTTTGATTATAATGTGGATACCTATGCCGATGTTTTAGAGAACTTTCATCTGTATCTGGGATCCCGCTATATCGACAGCCTGTACCACACTTCTGAGCATAGGGTTGAAAAAATGGGTGAGAATATAATTAAAGACGCGTATGAAAACGGGGTTACGGACGAAATTCACCCTTATGACGATGACAAGCTCATTTATCTAAAAAGAGGAAATGAAATAGAGGAGCGCACCTATTCCCAGCTTTTTAAAAAGAGAGACTTAAACAATAAAGTCAGGGAAGCGGTGGAAAAATACAAGGCGGAGGACGTGCAGGCCCTTCTATATAACGCACTGAACGAAACCGTAGAACCTAACGTAAAACTGGACAGCAAACTTACCGAAGCCGCCATCAATGCTGAAATAAATGCCTTAAATCCAAATAGAGGAGTAATAGAAAAAGGAGGACGTATCATCGCAAAAGGAGAGGTGGTGGAAGGTGATAAATTCCAGATATTGGAATCGTTAAAGGCCGAATATCAAAGTCAGGTTTGGAGTAAAAACAACTATTTGTGGCTCTTGGTGGGATATTCCATGTTGGTGTCCTTGGTGTTTTTAATGTTATTTCTATTTCTAAAAAAATACCGGCCTGAAATATATAACAACAACACCAAGGTTACCTTTATCTTTTTTAACATCTTTCTGATGGTGTTTTTGACCACGGTAGTTGTAAAACTGCATTCCGATTATGTTTATGTGGTGCCCATTTGTATTCTTCCCTTGATTTTAAAGGCATTCTTTGATCCGCGGGTGGGCCTTTTTGTGCACGTTCTCACTGTCTTGCTTCTCGGTTTTATCGTCCCCAATAGCTTTGAATATATGTTCCTACAATTCATCGCCGGTATAGTAACGATCCTTACCATCTCTGAGCTATATAAACGCGCCAACCTGTTTATTTCAGTGGGACAGATTACCCTTATCTATATCCTGGGTTATTTTGCCTTTTTTGTGATCCAAGAGGGCAATGTACAAACCATTGCCATTAATAATTTTGCCTACTTTATCCTCTGTGGTCTGGCCACGCTCTTTGCCCACCCCCTTATTTATTTTTATGAGAAAATCTTTGGGCTTGTTTCAGACGTCTCCCTATTGGAGCTCAGTGATACCAATTCAAAATTATTAAAAGAGCTTTCCAATAAGGCTCCCGGCACTTTTCACCACTCCCTGAATGTCGCGAATTTGGCAGAGGCCGCTGCCAATGAAATAGGGGCCAATAGCATGTTGGTGAGGGTAGGGGCCCTTTACCATGATATAGGAAAAATGATAAACCCCACCATGTTTACCGAAAATCAGGCGAACTCTATAAATTCCCATGACGAGTTGGATCCAAAGGAAAGTGCTGAAATAATCATAGACCACGTAATTAAAGGGATCGAGATAGCGCGAAAACACAATTTGCCCGACAGGATCATCGATTTTATTAGAACCCACCACGGAACCACTTTGGTGTATTACTTCTATAAGAAGGAGCGGGAAGAGCAGGGATCGGCAAACAAAGAAGATTTCCTTTATCCCGGACCCACCCCGTTTTCACGGGAAACGGCAATTTTGATGATGGCCGACAGTGTTGAGGCTGCCAGTAAAAGTTTAAAAGAACCTTCATCGACAATTATCGACGGCTTTGTTGAAAAGATCATTGACAACCAAATGGACCAAGGCCAGTTTTTAAATGCAGATATTACCTTTAAGGAAATTCAGTTGATCAAAAAGGTGCTTAAGAAAAAGCTCAACAACATCTTTCACTTGCGCGTGGAGTATCCGGAATAATTAAAACCCGAATTTGGAATGGAACTGCGAGGAAGGCGGCATACCAGTATAGTCAATCCCATAAAAAAAATCCCCGTGAAGGGGATTTGACTGTGATCGCAGAAGGATTCGAACCTTCGACCGCCTGCTTAGAAGGCATAAATTCCACGCAAAACACCAAATTAATAAAACAAATAAAAAGTAATGTAAGGCCTTATTTTTATTGACTTTGTGTTAATAACTCCTTTGCAATACTTATTGTTTATTTTGCTATCTTGTGTTACATTTGTGTTACAAACGTGTTACAAAGTAGAATTATGGAAGCAATAGCAGATATTTATCTTGACCCCCGAAAAAAAGCAGACGGGAAATGTTCAGTAAAAATAAAAGTTACCCACAACCGAAAGCGAAAATATTTTAATACCGGGATTGACCTTTCGCCTTCCGAATTTGAAAAAGTGATGTTTGCCCAAAGGCGAACCAAAGAGGAAAAAGCGATTAGAACAAAACTGGATGTTTTCAAAACAAAGGCAGATAAATTGATTGACGGTCTAAAGGTTTTCACGTTCGCCAAGTTTGAGGAAGGTTATTTTGAAAGTAGGGATATTAATAATGATGTTTCCTTTGCCTTTGATAAACGCATTGGCGAACTTAAAGAAAACGGACAAGTGGGAACGGCCGTTACCTATGAATGTGCCAAAAACAGCCTATCCGAGTACAACCCGAAATTGACCTTTGCCGAAATTACCCCCCTACTATTGCGCAAATACGAAAAGTGGATGTTGGACAATGGACGGAGCATTACTACTGTGAGTATCTACCTACGATGTTTAAGGGCAATTTTCAATAACCAAACAATTGATAAGACTGTTTATCCCTTTGGACGTGGAAAAGGCAAATACAGCATTCCCACAGGGCGCAACGTAAAAAAGGCCTTGACTTTGGAGGAGGTGGCGAAGATTTACAACTACGAACCAGAAAACGATGCCGAGGAAATGGCACGGGATTACTGGATGTTTATGTACTTGTGCAATGGGATGAACGTGAAAGATTTGTGTTTGTTGAAATGGGAAAATATACAAGGCGACATCATAGATTACGAACGAGCCAAAACCTCAACCACAGGGCGGGAAAAGAAAGCTATTAGAATAGCCTTAAAGCCCGAAAGTAAAACGATTATACGTAAATGGGGCAATCCTTCATTAAATAAAGCAGCCTTCATATTTCCACACTTCCGAGCTGAAATGACCCCCGAACGCCAGCAAAGGATTTGTAAAGACTTAACCAAGCAGATTAACAAATACATTCAACGGATTGGTAAAAAGCTGGAAATTCCACAGCACATAACCACCTATTCCGCCCGCCACAGCTTCGCTACCGTTTTGAAGCGTTCCGGGGCTAATATTTCAATGATTAGCGATTTACTTGGCCATAGTGATTTGAGTGTTACCCAAAACTACTTGGACAGCTTCGAGGACGACCAAATACAGACCCAGACCGATGTATTAACAACAGGATTTAAAACCGCCAACTGATGAAAAACAAGAGAAATTTTATTGCGGAATTGCGTACACTTGAAATGCCGTACTCCAAATATTTTACTAAAAAGGGATTGAGAAACGCCCTTTTTGCCCAATATCTTCACACCGAGCTAAAGCCTAATCTTAAATTATATTTCAATTCCCACATTTCGCAGAAAGAGTGGAAAGATGGACTTGCCGAAACACATTTGGACATTCCAGAAAATACTACTGCAAGCCGAAATGAAAAAGTAGCGGCCAACGTGGTTTCATTAACCGAAATTGAAAGTAAAGCACAGGACATCCAAAGCGCATTTTTTGCCCTTGTATGGAATAATAAACTACCCAGTGAATACTACACCCATACCATTACAGATACGCCCATATTCCATATTTTGGTGGCTGTGAAGCAACAAATTGCGGATTTTCAAGAGGGAGTATTTGAGGAAATGGAATTGAACCCAAAAGAATATGGGGAAAGTTTTACGGAAAAATTGATTGATAATTTGAAACAGATACAAATCCCTGAATTGTCCAACGCTGTTATCAAAGATTTCATTTCAGAAGAAGAAAATATCCAATTTGACATAAGAATAATACTTGGCGAAAATGTACCGTCTGACATTTCATTGTTTTACAAAAAAACCAAACAGTTTGCAGACAACAGTTTGAGCCGATATTTAGAACAAAAACCGCAACAAGTGCAACAAGACAACAGTAAGGCAGAAGGGGAAACGGAAACTACTCTCAATTTAAAAGATGAAATTGAAGGATATTTTTATTATTTACAATTTGATGATTTCCGAAAACACAAAAAAATATTATCGGATGATGATTTTGAACGATTAGTAGGATGGATTGAAGATTATTATAAAAATGGGCTGGAGGTTCCAAAAATAAAAAACCCCATTAAAGAAGTCAATACTGCAAAAGGAAATGTTATAGAAACTTTCAGAAATTTCTATAAATATAAAAATCCTTACTCTACCTATCCGGATAGCTTATGGCAATTTATTAAAACTGCATTTTTTCAATACAGAGAAGATACACTATTGAATATTTCCAAAGCTAAAAAGTCAAATGATTACGATACTTTGATTAATAAATACAAAAATAACATACCGTCCGTAAACTCGTAAATTTTCCGTAATTAATTCGTAAATCCGTATCGCTACTTGCAAAGTGTAACAAATAAAACACTTTGATATGGAGGCACTAACATTAGAAACCGTACCAAAAGCAATTGGTATATTATTAGAAAAAGTCAATCGACTTGAAAACCTGTTAAATCAAAAACAGGAACAACCCACCCCCGAAACCACAGAGGATTTTTTAAGTATTCAGGAAGCGGCCAAGCTATTGCACTTGACCGTTCCAACGATGTACTCCAAACATTCACGGGGAGAACTTCCGGGCGTTTCCAAACGTGGTAAAAGATTGTATTTTTCAAAGAAAATCCTATTGGAATGGCTGGAAGCCGGAAGGCAAAAGACCAACAAGGAACTGGAAGCAGAAGCGGATGAGTTTTTGTCTAATAAAAAAAGAGCTGTATAATGAAAGATTCATCAAACAGCCCTAAAGAGTCTTTTTCCAACAGACAGGCACAAGATACAAAATTCCGTACTCAAAAAGAAACGGTTTACAAGTCCATTTCCATTACCCCGAAAACTACATTAATGATTTTTTTGGATACTGGAATACTTCGAGCAAATGTTTGTAGATACATTGACGAACTGCAAGAGGAAGGAAGGGTTAAGCTATTAAAGAAAACATTTTGTAAAGCTTCGGGATACCGGGCAGGCTATTACATATCAAGTACTAAGAAATGATAAAGGACGGCACAACACAAGCCGTCCAAATCATTGATTATAACGTAGAGGTAAAGCATAGTTTTTCTAAAGTCAATATTGATTTTGAAACACCGTACTTTTCAGAAATAGAAACATTCTATTCTGACAAAAAACCAAATCCCCACTTTGGTATCCTTCATAGATATTCGTTAAGTCAACTACTGGAACGGTTAAATACTTACAAGTCCAACGGAAATAAGGACAACGCCCCAGCGATCCTAAAAGGGATTTATAGCGGTGGTACAAGTGGAATGTATTGCGATATTCCAGCGGGTTACTTATTCTTTGATATAGATGTTAAGGATAACGAGAACCCACATTTAAAATGTAAGCTAAAGAACGCAAACGCATTTGAAGCGATCCAAAAACACGCCTTACTGACTTGGCGATCTAATTCAGGTTTAGGAATTGCGGGAATACTTTATGTGCCACAACTCGCAGAAGTGGGGAATAAAGATTCTAAACTTCATTTACAAATAGGTAACACCATTACCCAGCACCTGACGAGGGAATTAAAAAAAGATAATGTTTCAATTTCCTTTGATTCAGCACAAAGTAAGTTTAGACAAATCAGATTTTTAGCAGAACAAAAAGAACAACGCATTTTTAACCCCAATCCTGCCACGTTTGAATATAAGATAACAGAAACCCCCAGAGTTTTTGAGAATGGCGTAAAAGCGTATAGAAACAAAGATTTCAGACCTGTTAATGGTAGTATTGAGGATCAGTACAACCAAAGGAACAATATTAAAGATTCATTATTGCAATGTGGTTTTGATAACGTTCACGGGAATAGATACAAGCATCCCCGAACCACCAGCACCACAACAGGCGAAGCGGACGACATTTTGAACGTGTTTTTCAATTATAGTGGGAGTTTTTCCAGTATTAAGGGATTCAGTCCGTTTCGTTTGGTCTGTTTCTGCCTTTATAACAATGATAAACGAGCATTTATAGCGGACTTAAAGGCACAAGGCTATAATGACATCAAACCAACCCAAGAAGCCGTAGAAGTGGCTAAAAAGACATTGAATGTTTCCAACGGATCAAGAAGTCAAGAGATATTCTCAGCTTGTTACAATTTACAGAACCTGCCATTCCCCGAGAAACTTAATTTTATAAATGAGAATTGCAAAAAGGAAAGTGAAAGACCACTATTTTATCAGTACCTAAAATTAAAAAATCTATCTATAAAATACGATGCAGTCCTAAAGGTAGATAAATATGTAAGCGAAGCATTCAGCGACATTCTGACCTATGCCGACGAACATCAAAAAGTTATTGTAAAAGCAGAAACAGGAACGGGGAAAACCTATTCA
>JACDJA010000153.1_pt1 | contig 93943 bp, 85 predicted proteins | sample 7449241 | NCBI WGS metagenome assembly JACDJA01 (sample SAMN14253289, study PRJNA609438) | sludge metagenome | isolation source: initial anaerobic sludge | collected 2018-12-20 | reverse complement strand
GATCCCAAATCAGGAAAGACCGACTCCTGAAAATCCAATCCAAACCAGACCAATCCCCATAGGGGCAAACCGACAACCACCGGTTCAGTCAACACTGCATTCATGTTGGGTCGTTCCGACCACACGAATGCTTAGTTATTAGGCACTGGGCTTTGTCTGCGTTTTGCTCTTTTTCTTTTCAAAATATTTGACTATTTCTTCTGGACTTAAATTCATTATGTCCTTTGAAATTCTGTCCCTTTGTTCGCGCATAAATTTTACCGCGTCAAAGTTTTTTTTCGTGTTTTTTTCTTTAGTTTTCATAAGTCATTAATTCTCTTGGTGAACGAATATCGATTGGTTTATATCCTTGCCCAATATTCACGGAATTGTAACCGATAATTCGAACCACGTTTACAATATGTTTAAAATTCCAACTCACTAAAATGTTTACGTTATGTATTGTTGCCAATGCAATATGCAAACAATCTGCGTAGGATGTTGGTCCGACAACTCCTTCCTCAATATATTTTTTAGCTAATTCCGCAGTTTCTATGTCCGACTTTACATATTCCGTCGAATTTTTAGGAAGTAATTCGGTTGTTGCTTTTATTTTTTCCGGTGCATTTTCCAACTCCTGTTCCGTGATATTCGAGAAAATTATTTCAAACTCCTCTTTTTTTATTCTCTCAAACAGAGGTTTGGTAAATTCTTGGAACTCTTCATCGTAAAGTCCGCCAAAAACCGAAGTGTCCAAGTATATTCGCTGTTTTTTCATTCCCTAAATTTACGAATTTCAGCGAGATGATCAATTTTAGCACGATTTTTCTTGCCTTGTGCCTAACAAGTATATATAATCAACTCACAATTGCGTTATCCCGAACATGTACAAGATGTTTTAATTCTTTTAAAAACTAAAAATACCCAAAGGAAATTCTCCTTTAAAAATTAAGGGCAATCGTACCTCATTGGAGTCTCCTTTCAAATATATTAAAAAACCGTTTGCCTGAGCTGATTTTGTTTTTTTCAATATTATTGGGATTCGGGATTGGTTAATCGACGATTGGTTAATTCAGGAACTGCCTGCCGGAGGCGCGACAAGTAGGGTGGGGATTTGACTTTTGGATTTGACAAAAACTCCTTCCGGCCACCGAGCATAGCCCATCTTTATCAAAAAATACCATGACGGCCACCTTCCCCATTTTTTAGAGTTTAGCGTTTTATTGAAGTTTTTTACTTTGGGCAAAGAGCTTTAGTATATTATTATAAGATAACAACATAGGGTCCCCGTCCTGAAAAGGAGGGATGTCAAATTTAATTGGAGGTTGGCAGATCAATTAAAACATAGAAGCCCAACCCCTTCCGGCCGCGGAGAGAAATTTATTCTTTTACTTTAGCTATTCCGCACAAGTTTACACCGTATAAAACCAACAAGGTCTTGGAGACCTTGCAAGAAGATCTTCGAGACCCGGCAGGAATACCTGCCATGGATACACAAACATTCCCTACACGATTCCTCCCGCATTAAATGTTTTTTGCTCGATCAATATGAAATACCCTCCCCATGCGTTAGATTTACACAGCAAAACCACAACTATTGTCCAAGCGTATTTTCCACATCATTTTACACCTTAATATAATAGGCGCTGTTTTTGCCAATCTGCAGGCCCAGCAATTATCTCTTTCCATTAAGGCAGAACGGCCGCTTTCCAAAAACCTCGTGGACTCCCTGCAGTTAAGTGCGTTTTATCCCGACAGACAAGCCATTTCACAAAAAGTGGACACTATTGCACTCACCTTAGAGCGCATGGGATACATTGAAAGCCAATTGCTGCAAATGCACAAAGACAACGACAGCAGCTTTACCGCATATTTTCATTTTGGCCCCAAATACCGCAGCATAAAGGTAAGGTTCCGCCCCGACGAATTTGACAAAAAGCAATTGCAGCGGATTTCCCCCGAGGTGGCGGAAGATTTTTTTATTCTGAATTTTGAAGACCTTCCCACAGCCATGCGGAAATTGACGGCCCTTCAAAACAAAAAGGGAAACGCCTTTGCCCGGCTCAGGCTGTCGGAAATTGAAAAAAACGACCAAAATGAACTCTCCGCCACCCTCATTGTAGAAAGCGGGAACGTGCGCACTGTCGATTCGGTAATCGTTAAAGGGTACGAAAAATTTCCGCGGGCATATCTCAGGCACTATGCGGGCATAAAAAAAGGAAAGGTTTTCGATCAAAAAAAGCTGCTGACCCAAAGCGACAATCTGAACAGCCTGGGATTTGTCACCGCCACCAAACCACCCGAGGCCCTCTTCCGAAAAGATTCCACCATTGTCTATTTCTACCTCGAGAAGCGCAACAATAACCTTTTTGACGGGATATTGGGATTTGCCACCGACGAGAAAACACAAAAACTGGAATTTAACGGTTACCTGAACCTGGAGCTAAACAATAACTTGAACTACGGGGAGCAGCTACTGCTGAATTACAGGGCAGACGGCAAGGAACAGATACAATTTCGGGCAAAGGTGGTACTTCCCTATCTGCTGCAATCGCCCTTTGGAGTAAGCGGGGAACTGAAAATCTTTAAGCGCGACTCCAGTTTTGTCACCACCGAGCAGGAATTGCGCACCACTTACCAAATATCCCCCACCTCCCAGACCTACCTTGGGTATCGCGGATTTGATTCCAGCAATCTTTTGGATCAGACTTTGGCGGGCACCCCCATAGAAAACTTCAAATCGAAATTTTTTACTGCGGGCGCCAGCTACCTAAAACCCCAAAACCGCAGGTTGTTTCCCGTAAAAACAGCTTTTCGTCTCGACCTGGGAATTGGGAAACGCACAAAAGAAGACGTTGGCGAGAGCCAATTTAGGGCCGAGGCCGGCATGGCAAACATCTTTTATCTCAACCCCCGAAACTCCGTATTCTTACAAAACACCACCCACATATTGTTTAGCGACACCTACCTTGTTAACGAATTATTTCGTTTTGGCGGCATAGACAGCATGCGAGGTTTTGACGAAAACAGTATAGACGCCTCCCTTTTTTCGGTAATCAATACCGAATACAGATATCAATTTAACGAAACGGTGTTTGCCCATACCATTATCGATTTGGGTTATTTTGAAAACCAAACCCTATCCCTAAAACAAAAGCTGTACAGCTATGGACTGGGGTTGGGCCTCAATACCCAGGCGGGATTGTTTCGATTTATTGTGGCAAATGGGGTATCGGAAGACCAGGACTTTGATTTTTCAAACACCAAAATCCACATCAGTATTTCCTCCCGCTTTTAGCAATCGCCTATATAGCTTGCCATGGGCTGTAAACAAAAAGTAAAATATGACTGCAAATACTTGTGTAATTAACTTTTTATTGTGATTTTTGCCGTTGGCTAATTCAAATAATTTATAAAATGAGAACAAAGTTTAGTGGAATTCTAACGCTGTTATTGGCGTTGGTTGTGCAGCTTACCTTCGCACAGCAAAAAACTATCACAGGTACGGTGACGGACGATACTGGTCTGCCGCTTCCTGGTGCAAACGTGATAATTAAAGGAACCAGTACTGGTACACAGACCGATTTTGATGGCAATTACTCCATCACGGCAAACGTGGGCCAAACACTTACCTTTAGTTATGTAGGTTTTGAAACCAAGGAAGTAAAAATAAGTAACCAAAACACTATTGATATTACCTTAAATCCAGGCTCTGCCCTGCAAGAGGTAGTGGTAACAGGGTATTCTACCCGCAACCAGACCGTGCAGACCTCGGCAGTTGTTTCCATTTCCGCAGCGGAGCTTTCTGAAATGGCACCTACCACAAGTATTGACAACATGCTGCAAGGTAAGGCGGCTGGGGTGCAGGTAACTGCGGCCAACGGGAAACCGGGCCAAGGTGCTTTCGTACGTATCCGTGGAACGGGTTCATTGGTAGCAGGAGCTTCTTCTCCGCTATACATCGTTGATGGTGCACCTATCAGGGAACAAGACCTAGCCACAATCCCTAATGAGGATATTGACAACATTACTATCCTTAAGGACGCTGCCATGACCGCGCGTTATGGTTCAAGGGGTTCTAACGGGGTTGTAGTAATCACCACCAAAACGGGTAACCGAAACAAAGAAGCCAAAATTCGTTTCAGTTCACGTTATGGGATTACCTCTAGGATAAAGCCTAACTACACTATGATGAACGCCTCGGAAAAAATGCAGTACGAAGCAGAGATCTACGCCTTGGGAATTTCAGGTGCGGCAGGTCTTCCAGGCGTTACTACGGCTCCAGGATCTCCCGAGCGTCAATTTTTATTGGACCACGAAGTAGATTGGCAAGACCTTATTCTTAAGGATGGGGTAATCCAAAACAACAGCGTTTCCATCTCCGGCGGTGCTGAAAAAATGGACTATTACTTCTCCGTTTCCAACGATCGCAACACCGGTATTATTGACCAGATCGATGGCTTTGAGCGTTTGGGAACCCGATTGAACGTTAACTTTGATGCAAAAGAATGGCTGACCTTAGGTGTTAACGTAGGTTATTCCCGCTCCATGAGCGATGAGCCACGGGACAGGAACAACGCACAAAACCCGTTTAGGGCCATGCTCGACTATAACGGTTATGAAACAGAATTTGTGTTGGATGCCGACGGAAACCGCGTTTTGGATGAAAATGGTAACCCCATTTACAACCCAACCCACAGTGGTTTTCCTGTAAGAGGAGCCTTATTGTCAGAACCAGCCGACATTATTTCCAACACTACCCTTGGAAACGTTGATGCCTTGATTAAATTCAATAAAAACTGGAGTTATAATTTTAACACCTCTGTTAACTGGTTGTCAAGTCGCCAAGAGAGCTATTCAAAACCAGGCGGTATATTGGATGATCTAATTGGAGATCCTGATTTCCCCGGTAATAAATATGATGCGCAAACCCACCGATTAGACCTTACACTGAGCAATCGCTTGAACTATAATCTTACGACCGATGTCCATAACTTAAATGTCCTTGGATTGTACGAATACAATATGAATGAGTATAACCGTGCCTTCGTAAGAAGCATCGGTTTCCCTTCTGCTTTATTGACCACCCAGGAAAATGCCGCTAAGGTAACCGATGGTTACACCAGGAGAACCCGACTAACACTTGTATCTTATGGAGTGTTTGCCGATTATGATTATAAAGAACGATACTTGGCACAAGCCTCCGTACGTCGTGATGGATCGTCAAACTTTGGTAAAGACGTAAAATACGGAACCTTCTATAGTGGAAGTTTGGGATGGAACATTGCCAAGGAATCTTTCTTTAATGTAGATGCCATCGATGATTTAAAATTAAGAGCTTCTTATGGATCCGTAGGAAATAGATCATCATTGAGTCGTTACGCCTCTCAAGGCGTGGTTGGCTTTGGCTCCTATCCTGGTGGTTCCAGTACCATTCCTACAAGGGTTCCTAACCCTGAATTGAGCTGGGAAACCACCACAACCACCAACATTGGTCTGGAGTTGAACATGTTTAACAACAGATTGCGTGCCGTATCGGATTACTTTATAAGAAATACTACCGATTTGTTATTTAACATTCCTCTGGCCGCTGAATCTGGTGTCATTGATCCCCTTACTGGTTTGCCATCCAACCCAGGCAACCTAGGAGATATTAGGAACAAAGGTCTGGAAGTATCTCTCCAGGGAGATGTTTTCAGAAGCCCTGATTTTACTTGGACCTTAGGCGGAAACATCATTTTCTTGGATACCGAGATTGTAAAACTTCCCGAAGGGAAGGGTATAGATGCTCCTAATACTTTCTCTACCCGTTGGGAAGAGGGAACTAAAATCAACGAGCACTATCTAATCCGTTATGCAGGTGTGGATCCCGCTACAGGTAGATCGCAATTTTACGGGGGAGACGGTAATATTTACTTTGCCAGTGACCTACCCGATATGGAAAACCGCGTGTTCCAAGGAAAATCCAGTATTGCAGATAAAGAAGGAGGTTTCTTCTCCAATATAAATTACAAAGGCTTTGGCTTACGTACCGATTTTGTTTTCAAATACGGAAACTGGATCAACAACTATGTACGTTCCCAGCGCGAGTCTGACGGACTTGCCGTAGAGGACAACCAAGCGGTTGGCGCCTTTAACTATTGGAAAGAACCAGGAGATACAGGAGTACTTCCCAGCCCAAAATATGCTTCTTTGGATGAAACCGTAACCGGTAACTCAGACAGATTCTTGGAGAGAGGAGATTATATCCGTATGAGAAACGTTACTCTGTCGTATTCTTTCCCCAACAAGACTTTGGAAAACACTCCTATCAGTTCTTTAAGATTATACCTACAAGGACAAAACCTATTGACTTTCACCAAATTCTGGGGTGATCCAGAAGTGGGTATATCTTCAGGAGAAACTATTTCTTTTGCAGAGTCAGTTGCACCCGGTGAGGCTACATTATATTCTTATCCAAACACCAAGTCATTCCAAGTAGGTTTGGATGTTAGTTTCTAATTTTAAAAAAAAATTGATACAAATGAAAAAAATAATTTTAAAAATAACAGTTTTGGCACTTGTCGTTGGGGGTTTCACCTCCTGCGACTCGGAGCTGGACCAGGTACCGTTCGATGAGTTCGGTACGGAAAACGCCTATGTTACTGCCGCAGATTTCGAAAATGCCATTCGCGGGGTCTATTCCAAACTAACCGCTGCCTCCCTATATGGGGGTAGTGACCAAGGTGGAATGCTTGACGCTCCAGATGTATTGGCAGATAACGTAACTTTCGCCCAAGCGGGAAGAAAAACCCGTAGAACCCTTCACAATTGGCAATATGGCCCAGCAGATAATCCTATGTACGGTTTATATATCGGAGCCTACGAAGGTATCTTTAGAGCAAACCAATTGCTGAAGTACAGTGAAACCTATGAAGGGGAAAACAAGGAAAACATTGTTGCCGAAGCAAAAGCACTTCGCGCTCTTTTCCACTTGGATGTTGTTACCTATTTCGGCAAGATCCCTACCCAATCTGGAGATGCTAACGGAAGTTTGGGAATAGCCTACGTTACCGAGCCCGACCCAAACATTTTGCCCGCGCGTGAAACCGTAGGTGCCGTTTATACTAAAATAGCCCAAGATCTAACCGATGCTGCCGCTGGAATAAATGAAACCAACCCTGTTGCGAGAATGGACAAAGATGCCGTAAACCTGCTTTTGTCCAGAGTTTATCTTTATATGGGCGAATGGCAAAAAGCCATCGACGCTGCCAACCTTGTGACTACCCCGGTTGCTCCACGCGACGAAGTAGTAGGCGTATGGGAGGATACCAGCCAAGCCGGTTTGTTGTTCTACATTCCAAACGAACAGCCCACTTTGGGACTTAATATTGGCGTTACCTGGAGCCAAGGAGGAAAAACCAACCTTATTCCAGAATTTGTGGCCTCCTATGAGCTCGCAACCTTGTATGCTGCCGATGATATCCGCAAGGAAGCCTATATCATGGATGCCAGAACCAACGACAATCCTCCACAAGAGTTCAACGCAATCAAAAAATTGTTTGGACGTCCTGGACAGTCAAATGGCATGGTGGACATAAAAATATTCCGTGCTGCCGAGGCTTACTTAAACAAAGCCGAAGCGTATTACAACCTCGGAATGGAAGGGCCAGCCAGAACAGCTCTAGACGTGGTAAGAACAAAACGCTATCTTACTCCTCCAAGTGGAGAGACCGGTACTGCCCTGCGCGATGCCATCCGTTTGGAAAGACGATTGGAATTCGCCTTTGAATATCAGCGATTCTTTGACATTAAGCGTTGGGGCGAAGGCGTTGAGCGCGATGGAAGAGGAGAATTGGCCGATGGCACCGGAACCCCATCCGATGCACAGAACCTTCCTGCCGGAAACTATAAATTCCAGTTGCCAATCGCACAAAGTGCTATGGATGTTAACCCAAATCTAGTTCAAAATCCTGGGTATTAATAATCTCAAAAACTCATAAAAATGAAAAATATTAAATTTCTATTTTTAATCCTTGCGGTAGCAGTTGTATCGGTTTCCTGTGAAACCTACGATGACTACGAAACACCACGCGATACTGTGGTTGGTTTTACATTGTCTACCAAGAATATCAACCGTATTCCGGAAGGCGGAACCAAAAGTGAAACAGTTACTGTTTTTGCGTCCGATGTTTCCAGCGCGGCAAGAACCTATAACGTGGTAGTTGTTCCTATCTTGGATCCGGAAATCAACGTGCCTACGGCACCCGAAAACTATACGTTTGATTCCACAGTGACCATTCCAGCCAATGAAAGAATTGGTGAGATTACAGTTACAGGAATTGATGTTACCGTTAGCGATGAGAGAACCTATTTCCAACTTGCAATAGAAGGAGGAAGCGATGTGGTATCCGGTGGCGAAATCTTAATAGGATTGAAAAACTAACATTGCTAAAAAACTAAATTCAGTTTTCATTTTAAAAACACCTCTTGGTTTTCCAAGAGGTGTTTTTTTAATAAACCGAACCGGGAAACTTTATATATAAACCACCCGGCTTTGCCCAAAATAATAAGGATCATGCCGTATCTTTACACCCAATCCCAAAAAACCAATCTTCTACCATGAACAGTAAGGAAAGCACCATTTTCGGAATCTACCCCATACAGGAAGCCTTTAATTCAAATGTATTTTTCGACAAGGTTTTTGTTCAAAAGGGAATCGCCAACGACAAAATTGAGGACCTGGTAAGAAAGATGGAAGCAGCCAACATCACCGTCAACACCGTTCCTATCGATAAACTGAACAGATTAACACGTGGCAACCATCAGGGAATTGTAGCCCTCACCTCTCCCATTGCCGTACACTCCCTGGAAACGGTAGTAGAGTCGGTACTTTCCTCTACCAAAAATCCTCTGTTCATTATTTTGGACCAGATAAGCGATGTGCGCAATTTTGGGGCGATTTTACGTACCGCAGAATGTACGGGAGTGGACGGAGTGATAATCCAAAAATCCGGAGGCGCGCCTATCAGCGGAGATACCGTAAAAACTTCTGCCGGAGCCATCTATAATGTCCCAATCTGCAAGGTAGATCATATTAAGGATGCCATTTTTTATCTGCAGTCCTCAGGCGTTACCACCATCGCGGCCACTGAAAAGTCGCAGGACACTGTTTATTCGGTTGATTTAACAGAACCCCTGGCCATTGTAATGGGTTCGGAAGGCAAAGGAATTTCGCCATCGGTTTTAAAATTGGTAGATAAAAAAGCGGCCTTGCCTTTGCTGGGAGAAATCAACTCTTTAAATGTTTCGGTAGCCTGTGGAGCGATTTTGTACGAAGTGGTCCGACAACGCGGCGGGAAATAGTCATTCTTCCGAAATCTTTTTTGAACTTTCCTTAAAGGTGTAGGTAATCCGTACCCCCGACTTCAGTTTAAGATCTTCCTCCGTTTCCGGTGTTTTTTCAAATCCTACAAAATTTCCGTTCTCGTCAAACTGTCTTAAAAACGGATCTTTTTCGGCATCGTAGTCCTCTTGCTGCCATTCATACTTCTTAACGGGAAGGGAATCAATCTTAAAAATAAGGGCAAAGACCAGGCCCACGAAAAATCCGCTGAGATGACCTTCCCAAGAAATGGCCGGATCCACGGGAAAAACGTACCACCAAAGCCCACCATACAAAAAAACAACTACCAAGGAAACGGCAATAAGCTGATATTGTTTGGATCGAACTCCCGAAAAAAACAAAAAGGCCACCAACATGTAAACCACCCCACTGATACCGATGTGCAAACTAGGTCTGCCAATAAGCCACGTGGCAAAACCGGTGAGAATCCATCCGTATATAAATACCCGCCATTTGATGTTTCTGTGGAAATAAAACAAGGCAGTGGTAAGCACGAAAAGAGGCACCGAATTATTGAATAGATGTTTTAAGCTTCCGTGGACCAGGGGGCCGGTTACTATCCCCACTAAGCCCGAAACATTTCGGGGAAAGACGCCGAGAAAATTCAAGTTGAGCCCAAACCTGATTTCGGCCCAAAAAACCACCCATAGCAGCATAACCAACAGAAGCGGGAAAATAACGATATCGGAAGTAAATTTTAATTGTTTTGGTGTTGCCATATAAAGAGATAAAGCAAAAAGCCCTCCCAAATTTAAATTTATGATAATTTGGCAGTTTCTGCCGCTAATAAAAGTATTAATTTTGAATTCCATGAACACGCCTCTCGCCGAAAGAATACGTCCCACCACCCTTGAAGGATATTTAAGCCAGCAACATCTGGTAGGCCCCAAAGGTTCGCTGTCGCTACAATTGAAAACGGGAATGCTGCCATCCATGATTCTATGGGGGCCGCCGGGAACGGGAAAAACTACCTTGGCCAATATCATCGCCAATGAAAGCGGAAGACCGTTTTATACCCTAAGTGCCGTGGATAGTGGGGTCGCCGCTGTTCGCGAAGTAATAGAAAAGGCAAAAAAAAGCGATTCGCTGTTTTCCACCAAAAACCCAATCTTGTTTATTGACGAAATACACCGTTTTAGCAAATCGCAACAGGATTCGCTTTTGGGAGCGGTGGAGAAAGGCTGGGTAACCCTCATAGGCGCCACCACGGAAAATCCCAGTTTTGAGGTTATTCCCGCCTTGCTCAGCAGATGCCAGGTTTATGTGCTGAAGCCGTTCTCAAAACTGGATCTGGAAGCGTTGCTTCAACGGGCATTAAAAGAAGATCTACAATTGGCCACCAAAAAGGTAAATTTAAAAGAAACGGAGTCCCTATTGCGACTTTCCGGTGGAGATGCCAGAAAGTTGCTCAATATGCTGGAGCTGGTCATTATGTCTGAAGAGCAGGAAGAAGTTACCGTCACCAATGAGATGGTTCTGCAAAAAGTGCAAAAAAATACGGTGCTCTACGATAAAACGGGAGAACAGCACTACGATATTATTTCAGCCTTCATTAAATCCATCAGGGGAAGTGATCCCAATGCGGCAGTGTATTGGCTCGCCCGCATGATAGAAGGGGGTGAGGACATAAAATTTATCGCCCGTAGAATGGTCATTCTCGCTTCGGAAGATATAGGAAATGCAAATCCCAATGCACTATTGCTGGCCACAAGCACCTTTCAGGCCGTCTCTGCCATCGGTTATCCAGAGGCGCGGATTATCTTGAGCCAGTGCGCCATTTATCTGGCTACATCGGCAAAGAGCAATGCCTCCTATAAGGCTATTGGCCTGGCACAACAAACCGTGCGGCAAACCGGCGATCTATCCGTTCCACTCTCCATTCGCAACGCACCCACTAAATTGATGAAGGAATTGGGCTATGGCAAGCAATATGAATATGCCCATAATTACGAAGGCAATTTTGTGCCACATGAATTTTTGCCAGAAGAGATAAAAGGCACCAGTTTTTACAATCCGGGAAACAACCCCAAGGAAAACGCCTTGAGAAATTATCTCAAACAATTGTGGCAGGATAAATATGGCTATTGATCTGCTTTTAGATAGGTGGTTTGGTCTTCTTCGGAACCGATAATCAAATCGCCTGTAGCTGTAAAAGAAACAGGGCGTTTTTCTCCGGAAACCGCAGAGAATACCATCGTTTCATCGTTCCCAACCGAGAGCGTTCCCACCAATTGCAATTTTTCGTTTTGTGAGGGGGTTTCCTCATAAAGGGAAAAGCCTTTATCCGTTTTCTGAAGCAAATAATTCTTTCCTCCAGTGTTATAACTGCTGTATTTTTCCGTGGGAATGGCCCCATTATTTGTCTGGGTCATCTTGGCGGAAACCTGCATATTCACATTGTTCTGCCTCAGTTCCGGTTTTCGTTGACGCACTCCCAGAGAGCTTAAACCAGACATGGAGTTGCGCAGGGCATCCTGATAGGCCTTCTGCTTGTCCTTAAACTTGCTCCTTCCCTCAGTTGTGCGAAAAATTTCATTGTTTTGGCAGTCGCGGAAGACCACTTGCAACTTGGTTCCCAAAAATCCCGAAGTTTCCTCTACCGTGGCATAAAGTCCATCACATCGGTCAAAATTGGGTACCTCCTTTTCCATGTACACATTAAAACCGTTTTTTTCCAAATAAAACCGAGTCATATCGTTTATTTGAAACTGATTGGGAGTAGTGAGAAAATCGAAGGAATTTGGCACCACCACATAGCTGAAGTCTGAAAGGTTTTTGGTTTGCGAAAGCGAAGAAAACCCTATTAAGGAAACGAAGAAAATCACGGTCCATCTTATCATTGCTCGTCTGTTATAGCGTTAGGTTTGAATGGTAAAGATACCGCTTTTTGTCTTTGCCTAGATTCCTTGTATCACCCGATTGGTAGCACGAAAAAAACAATTCAATAAAAATCTTGGTGATTTTTTTCCAAATGCAATCAAATCCACTAGCAAAATCTGCAGGGAAAGGGGTTACAGATACCGCCGGATTTCCAAAAGTTCGTGTACCGTAGGGACGGTGGTTTGCTGTGGATGCCGGTGGAAATCAAAAAACAAAGCATGCATGCCGGCGTTTCTCGCCCCCATAATATCGGCCTCATAACTGTCGCCAATCATCATGCTTCTATGGGGAACCGCTGCCGCCTTGCCCATGGCAGTTTCAAAAATGAGGGAATGCGGCTTCTTCACCCCCACTTCCTCTGAAGTGGTTACGGTCTTGAAATAATTCTGGATTCCCCCATTTTTCAATTTTATATACTGTACCTCGCAAAAGCCATTGGTAATAATGTGAAGGCGATACTTGCTGTGCAGATAGTCCAAAATCTCCACCGTTCCGTGGAAAAGGTGATTGTCCAAAGGGAGTTCTTCAATATAACTATTGGCCAATCGATCTATTGTGGATAGGGGAATATTCATTTTGAAAAGGGCAAAGGTATCGGCCAATCGTCCCCTGCGCAGCTCCTCTTTCGAGATCATCTCGTCGCGATACTGTTTCCAGTAGTACAGGTTGATGGGCTCATAGACGGGAATAAATTCGTCAAGTCTTAGGGCGATTTTGTGTTTTTTAAACACCCGTTGAAAAGCCAAGGCAGAATTTCTGTCAAAATCCCATAAAGTATGGTCCAGGTCGAAAAAAACATCTGTGATTTTTTTATCAGACATACTGTTGCAGTTTTTCAGAGAAAATCTGTCTCCAAACCTTGTTTTCCTCCGTGGGGGCAAAATCGCTATTGGAGAAAACCATACAGAAGGTGCCGTTCACTTTTTTCACCTCTTCCAAATACTGGCCAACGGTTTTATTGATATCAGAGCGATATTTTTGCTGAAACCCATGGGTGGTCATCGCTATGGGATTTATCAGGAGCGGAGTTTTAATTTCATAATCCAGATCGTAGAACAGAAAAGGGGTGCAGGTGCCTGCACGAAAGCCCAGTGTATCCCTAAAGACCATTGTAAAATCATTTTTCACCTCCAGCTCGACCAGATTTCGGTATATTTCGGGCAAGTTTACCAAAAATTCGGCGTTCATGGAGCGGGTAACACTTCTATTGGTGATGTGTTCCATACGTCTTTTTTCGTTTTTCAACTTTTCATAGTCGGTAAGGGAACGGTAGGAAAAAATAAGGCCCACGGCTTTGTAGTCTGCCACGTATTTCAGCAATAGCTTAAATTTTTGTCTGTGGGTGTTCATGTTGTCTTCAAAATAAAAGGCATCCCCGAGCAAAAAGAAAATGGACAGCTTAAAATCGCTGTGTCGTGCCGTATTGATAAGCCATTTAAACGAATCGCGGGGATCGCGCTTATACCCGACAATCACTTGGGTGCGTTCGGCAATATTTCGGAATTTGCCCTGCAGAAGATCGCTGATATAGCCAACGATAGACCTGAAAAAACCTTTATACTTATAGGCAAAAGGCTGCGATGCCTCTACCAACGGATGAACGGTCATTCTTTTTTTGGGAAAGGTCAAATCGGGAAACACCTCCAACAATTTGTCCTTAAACTTGTAAATCCAGATATCCACTACCGGTTGATGAAGGAATCCAGACTTGAAAGCCAAACTCTCGGTGGCCATAAACCTTCCCATTTCATCTTTCACATGTGGCAGATATTCCTCATATCTGCTGATCATATAAAAACTGGCCGAAAAAATATCAAAAGGAAGCGCACTGGTATGCGACACCGAAAAAAAACACTTGGTCCCATCCCAGTCTTTAACAGTTATTTCGGTGCTTTCTATCCCCTGTTGCTCCAACAAACCATAACTCTGGAAGAACAGCTCGTTTCCCAAGGGCTTTTTCCCATACGATATTTTGGCGCCGGGATAAGAAATAAATTCTTCCAAGGAATTGGAAAAAGAGATATCTATCCCCAAAATTCGCAGGCAAATGTGCTTAAAAATATACGAAATGCGGGGAGTGATCTTTTTGGTGTAGATGAGCAACATAAAAATTAGAGCATGTTTTCGTCGGCAAAGCTAAAGTAAGCTTTTTCGGTCACTATAAGATGATCCAGCACTTTTATGTCCAGACCTTCCCCGGCGGCTTTCAGTTTTTTGGTAAGTTGGATATCGGCATGGCTGGGCTTGAGCGTGCCCGAAGGATGGTTGTGGGCCAGGATAATTCCCACGGCTCCCAACTGCAGGGCTTCTTTATAGACCAACCGCACATCGACCAAGGTGCCTGTTATCCCTCCTTTGCTCATCTGAACGTTTTTAATGATTTTATTGGCATTGTTGAGATACATTATCCAGAACTCCTCATGGGGCAATTCTCCCAAAAGGGGCTGAATATATTCAAATACCGAATGGCTGGAGGTTACCTTAAACTGTTCCAGCGCCTCCCCGGCCCTTCTCCTCCTGCCCAATTCCATGGCGGCAACAATGCAGATGGCCTTTGCTTCGCCTATTCCCTTAAATTTCATCAAATCTGTTATAGACAATTTTCCCAACGCTCCCAAATTGTTGCTCACCGAGGCGAGAATGCGCTTGCTGAGGGAAACGGCACTTTCGTTGCGACTTCCCGAACCGATCAATATGGCAATCAGCTCGGCATCGCTTAGGGCAATGCGGCCTTTTTGAAGCAATTTTTCGCGGGGGCGATCATCTTCATTCCATTTTTTTATTGAAAAGTAAGTGTTCTCTTCCACCACCCACGATGTTTGTGAATACAAATTTATTTAATCTGAAAACCGGAAAATCACTTCCCCTTTAGCCAAGAAAGGGCTTCTTGTCTTTCCTCCAAAGAAAAACCCTTTACCTCCATTCCGGGAAGAACTGCTCCAAAGACGTCCATTATCTTTTCCAGCCACTTCTTGTCGGTGACCAAGGCCAGATACTTAATGTCGTCCCAATAATGCAGACCGGTCTTTAGATCTTCCCACATGGCTTTGGCAGTGTAATCCACATCTTCAATCTCCACAAAAAATTTTATGGAGCCGTGCATTTTTTTGTGCTTTTCCAAAAGGGGATTCAAGCGATCGTAATCTTCGGCGGTTGTTTTACCGGAAATTACCACTCCGAGGATTTCTTCCGGCAATCCATTTACAAACGTGAACATAGCTTTGGTTTTTTAGATTTATTTGTTTTTGTAAAAATGAGAACAATTTTCTCACATAAAACTTGCCAACCTTTATGCTAAAGCAGCTTTTTCATCCTCTATAGCACGGGATCCTTCTTCAACATCTTCGTGTATTCCGGTTTTTTCCCGCGGCATGTAATTGAACAATTCACTGCAATCCATAACATCGGCTATGCCCTCCAACTGACATAAGTAGGCTACGGCAGCACTTAAGCCATTGAACAACATTTCTTTTGACCTTCTGTTCCGTGGCCTCCTGCCTCTTTGGGAGAACGGTAAGGAGTAACCGCATCCTTTTAAGAAAGCAGCTTCTATCTTCAGCAATTCCGAAGGCCTATAACCGTTGAAGGTGCGTCCAAAATTTTCATTGACAATTCCCACATAGTTTAGCCGGGTAGAACCGTGGCTGTCGGTAAAATTCTTCCATGCGTCGCGGTTATCGCAAATGTTTCCCACAGCACAATGATTGCAACATTCGGGATTCAAGGTTCCTTGGTGAAAGGCATTGTACAGCTTGTTTAAGGCTTGATCAAATCGTTCGGAAGTTCTCATTATGTATAATTATTAATAGCTAACACTTAAATATAATAAAATGAAAGCGTTCTGAAAAAAACCACGATGGTATTTAAAAAATAATTAACGCAAAAGGGAAGTCCGGCAACCGCCATGAAAAGAACATTTTTCTGAAATTTCCTTTAGGCATTAGATGATAATTGAGTATATTCGCATTCTAATTTTTTAGATGGAAATGGACCTACAGCAAAAGGTTAACGAGAAGATGAAAGAGGCCATGAAGGCCAAGGACAGCAAAAGTCTGGAAGCGCTGCGAGCGATCAAATCGGCCTTGCTATTGGCCCAGACCGATAGCGGAAACAAGGAGGGGATTTCAGAGACGGAGGAAGTTAAATTGCTGCAAAAACTGGTCAAACAGCGCAAAGACAGCGCAGCGATATATACCGAGCAAGGTCGTTCCGATTTGGCGCAACCCGAACTGGAACAGGCCGAAGTAATTTCGCAGTTCTTACCCGCGCAAATGAGTGAAGAGGAAGTTAACAAAGTAGTTTCCGACATCATCGCCCAATCCGGTGCCACCTCCATGGCCCACATGGGAAAGGTAATGGGTCTTGCCACCGCGAAATTGGCAGGAAAAGCAGACGGAAAGACTATCTCGGCTGCGGTTAAAAAGGAGCTTTCAAAAGGTTGAAGATCGCCCTTGGGGATGATGGCAGGTTGCAGGTTGCAGGTTGCAGGTTTTTCTGGGTACCTTTGGATCGGCGTTGAAGATTGAACATAAAATTGAAAATTGAACATTAATACGGCCGCGTGGCGCAACTGAATAGCGCATCAGATTTCGGCTCTGAGGGTTGGGGGTTTGAATCCCTCCGCGGTCACTAAATCGGAAAAAGGTCTCTCTTAGGAGGCCTTTTTTCATTTTAGCATATCCCCCTTTCTTCATCTCTATTTTTGCAAACAACCATTATCGGTTGAAGTGCTATCTCAGTGCCCCTATTTATGGTCCTGCTCATCCTGTCAAGAAAAAGCCCAGCAAGAATTACCTGCCGGGCTTGACAAAAACTATTGTGGGGAGAATTAATCTACGTTGTCGTGCAGAAAGGAGTTGTTTCGGCGCAATTCAATTCCGTCGTCATCCGAATTAACGGAAGTGCGCGAAATATTCGATTCTTTTTTCGGCTCGTTCAGATCAATCCCCATACGCTTGTAGGCCGGCTCCCTCTCAATGTCGTCAATGCGGGAAGGACTGTTCTTAAACTTGTAATTAAATTCCTTCATCCTGCGTTTGCGCTCTTCGGTACGGTCTTTAAGCAGTTGCGAAATGGGCGCGTTTAACGGATCAACTTCTTTTGGCTTTTCCTCCTCTTCCGGCTTGGCCACCGTTCGCGTTTGAAAAACCATCTCTTCATCTTCTTCCTCTTCCTGCTTCATGCCCGGCTTGGCGCTGTTAAGCCGCTGCTCCACTTCCTGATAATCATCAAGGCTGTAGCGCTTTACGCCATTACCGGAAATTTCGGTTACCGGAACCACTTCCACATGATCCCTCACTTCAATATCCTTTAGGTGAAATGATTTGTTGTTAGCACTCCCCTCACTTTCCTTTTCCTGGTTAGAAGTTGGGTTTATTGGCAGATCAAACATCAACATCTGCTCTTCTTTTGGGGAAGTTTTTTCTTCGGAAGGAAGCTCGGCCTGTTTTTTGGGCGCTTCTATTATGGTGAATTCGTTGACGTTCATTTTGTTGATGGCCACCTGGTCAAATTCGGAAACATTGTCCACCCTCACTTCTTCGTAAGCCACTTTCAGATTTTTGAGCAATTCGGAAGTTTCGATGTAACCTTCAAATGGCAACTCCTCCTTTTCCTCTTCGGCCTCATCAAACAAGGTGTGTTTTATCACCGGGGGCTTATTGGCCGCCGGAGCTTCTTTTACGGGGAGATTTACAGAACTGGCAGTTGGCTTCGGAGTAAGCACCTGCTCGGCCTTCTGCTCATCTTCCAAGGTATGGATAATCTTTTTGGTTTCGGTATTGACAATTTCATTTTGCTGTTCAAAATTGAAGCCGGTGGCAATCACGGTTATGGAGATGGAACCTTCAAGGCTTTCTTCCTCACCTACCCCCATGATGATATTGGCACTGTGACCGGCCTCTTCCTGGATGTGATCGCTGATTTCGCCAATCTCGTCAATGGTAATTTCATCAGAGCCTGAAACAATGAGCAACAATACGTTCTTGGCTCCCCGGATTTTGTTATCGTTCAGCAAAGGCGAATCCAACGCCCGCGCAATTCCTTCCTTGGCCCTATTGGCTCCCGAAGCGGTAGCGCTTCCCATAATGGCCGTGCCGCTGTTTGACAAAACGGTTTTGGCATCGCGAAGGTCAATGTTTTGGGTGTAGTGGTGGGTAATAACTTCGGCTATTCCGCGGGCCGCAGTGGCCAAAACCTCATCGGCTTTTGAAAATCCGGCCTTGAACCCAAGATTGCCATATACCTCACGTAGTTTATTGTTGTTGATCACCACCAGGGAATCTACATTCTGCCGAAGATTTTCCACCCCTATCTGCGCCTGTTCGTTTCTGGTTTTTCCCTCAAATTGGAAGGGAATGGTAACAATTCCCACCGTAAGTATGTCCATATCCTTGGCCATTTTGGCGATGATGGGGGCCGCTCCTGTTCCCGTACCTCCACCCATGCCGGCGGTGATAAAAATCATTTTGGTGTTGGTAGTGAGCATGCTCCTTATTTCTTCCATGCTTTCCACGGCCGACTGTTCCCCCACCTTTGGGTTTGCTCCTGCTCCAAGCCCTTCTGTCAATGATATTCCCAACTGGATTTTTATGGGAACCGGGCTGTTTTCCAACGCTTGGGCATCGGTGTTACAGATTACAAAATCCACTCCCTTTATTCCCTGGCGGAACATATGGTTGATGGCGTTGCTGCCACCGCCCCCAACGCCTATAACCTTGATTACATTTGACTGGTTTTTGGGCAGATCAAATGAAATATTGTCAAATTCTGTTGTGCTGCTCATAGTTTTCTGATTTTATTGCAATTTTTTTATTTTTCTTTCTACTTTTCTACTGGCTCTTATTCGGCATTGTCTAAAAATTCCTTGAATTTCTCTGCCCAACGGTCAAAAAATCCTCTTCTGCTTTTCTTTTCCGCTTGCTTTGGCTCTTTGTCTTCTGCCTTAATTTCTTGCTGGGATTTTGTCTCCTCCTCTTCCTCCTTCTCCTCGGCGGGAAAGCGCTTCATCAAGGACGATTTTCCTTTGCTTTCCAAGCTGTTCAAAACCAATCCAACAGCGGTGGCGTACATAGGGCTGGTCATTTCGGCATCACTGTCGCCGGCCAAATGCTCGTTGGGATATCCAATGCGGGTGTCCATTCCCGTTATGTATTCTACCAATTGCTTAATATGTTGCAACTGCGCTCCGCCACCGGTGAGTACGATTCCCGCGATCAATTTCTTTTTTTGTTCCTCGTGCCCGTAATTTTTTATTTCCAAATAGGCTTGCTCTATAATTTCCACTACCCGGGCATGGATAATTTTTGACAAATTTTTCAAACTGATCTCTTTGGGCTCCCTGCCGCGCAAACCCGGAATGGAAACAATTTCATTGTCCTTGTTTTCCCCGGGCCATGCCGACCCGAATTTAATTTTCAACAGTTCTGCCTGCTTTTCTATTATGGAACAGCCTTCTTTTATGTCTTCCGTAATAACATTGCCACCAAACGGAATTACAGCCGTGTGCCGAATAATACCGTCTTTAAAGATCGCCAAGTCGGTAGTTCCCCCACCGATGTCTATCAGGGCCACCCCGGCTTCTTTTTCCTCCTGGCTCAACACCGCTTTTGCCGAAGCCAAAGGCTCCAGCGTAATTGCGGAAAGCTCCAGCCCCGCACTTTTTATACATCGGCCCACGTTGCGGATGGAGGACACCTGCCCCACGACCACGTGGAAATTGGCCTCCAACCGAGTTCCGTACATGCCCACCGGCTCTTTTATTTCGCCTTGGCCATCAACCTTGAAATCCTGGGGCAGTACGTGAAGCACCTCTTCCCCAGGGAGCATTACCAGTTTGTGCACTTGGTTGCACAGCTTATCGATATCTTCTTCCTTGATCACGTCTTCTCCATGGGGGCGCGTAATATAATCGCTGTGCTGCAGGCTGCGGATGTGTTGCCCCGCAATGCCCACCACCACTTCTTTTATTTTCATTCCAGAGGCTGTCTCGGCGTCCTGGACCGCTTGCTGGATAGATTGAATGGTCTGCGTGATATTGTTGACCACTCCACGATGGACTCCCAAACTTTTGGCCTTGCCAACCCCCAATACCTCCATCTTGCCGTAATCGTTCTTTCGTCCAATCATGGCCACAATTTTGGTGGTGCCTATATCCAGTCCTACAGCAATATTATCTTCCATTTCCTTCCTTTTTTGTTGCAATTACCTGGGTGTCAAACTTCAGGTTTATTTTATTGTACCCAAACAGGGAACTATCTTGTTTTGTCTTTTTATAAAATGCTTTAAAATTTTGGAATTTTCTCTCTATGTTGACTGGCTTCCCAAACAGTACCTGTAGGTTGGCCTTGCGCAGCTTCAGCTCAAATTCGCCATTGCCCGATCGATGGAGCCCAATTACCACTTGCTTCATAAATTCATCTTCCCTAATCTTGAGCAGTAGTTCGGTTACCTGATCCAACTGCTCTTCAGAAACTCCGGTCAACAGCGGAACACGAGCGGCATATACGGTAGAAAGGGGCATTTTTTTTCCGTCGCTGTCTACATAAAAATCTGTACTGCCTGCGCCGGTAACCCTTCCAATGGGATCGCGCTGCTCAATCTTGGCACCCAGCACCCCATCAATGGTCATATAGACTTGAGCGTTTCTAACCATGGGATTTTCAATGAGTCGCTGTTCCATTTCTTTCAAAGCTATAGCATCTTTGCCTATGCCCGCGAGACCTTCCTTATTTTGTATCAACAATTTATTAACTGAATTGTGGGTAATAAAAGGACTGTTGGAATCGACAAATTCAATTTCCACCTTGGTCAGTTCCCTATTGTTGTTTCGCTTTTTGCTGAAACTGAAGAGAAAAGCCATCAGCCCGAGCAACAGCATAAATTTCAGTATCTCAATTCCGCGTTTCATTCTTAAGTTTTTTTGTTATTTTTCCTACTTCAGCGCCAATATCCCCGGCTCCCACCAACAACTTGATACGACAGGGAGATTGCAGCAACACCTCGGACAATGCCGATTTAAATACCACCCGTTTTTTGGGGGCATCAACCATTCCCAACAGCCATTCAGAATCAACCCCATTAATAGGTTCTTCCCGGGCCGGATAAATATCCAGAAGAACCACTTCGTCAAATTGCGACAGACTGGCGGCAAATTCCTTGGCAAAGTCACGCGTGCGACTGTAAAGGTGCGGCTGAAAGACAATTTGTTTGTGATCCTTCGGAAACATTTCGGCTACTGCCTGGTACAGAGCGTTGAGCTCTGTAGGGTGATGGGCGTAATCGTCAATCAATACCAAATTGTCGGTCTTGATTCTATAGGAAAAACGCCGCGCCACACCCTTGAAAGTTGCCAAAGCCTGGGGTAGGCAATCGGTTGGGGAGCCTGCTAAAATTGCCATACCCAAGGCCATAATGGCATTTGAAAGGTTATGTCTGCCCGGAAGCTGAAATATCAAGTTTTCCAATCGCAAGGAGGGAGTGACCAGATGGAATCTATAAGCGCCGTCCTCCACCCTTACATTTTCCGCCCGATAATCGGCATTTCCATCCACGGCTACGGTCATGCCGTCCAGAGGCAAATCCTTTGTTATCAAAATATTGTTTTCGTCGCCAACAAGGGCCCCAAAGGTGCGAAAGGCATTTTCTATCTCTGTGGAATCGCCATAGATATCCAAATGATCGGCATCCATGGAGGTAATGCAGGCAATGTCCGGTCGCAACTGCAAGAAGGAACGGTCAAATTCATCGGCCTCTACAACGGTGATTTCGTTACCCACATAGATAAAATTTGAATTGTAATTTTCGGCAATTCCGCCCAAAAAAGCGGTGACGGGCATTTTACATGCCGCCAACAAATGCCCCAGAATAGCCGAAGTAGTAGTCTTTCCATGGGTGCCAGCGACTGCCAAACAGAGGGTGTTTTTGGTAATCTCGCCCAAAACCTCCGCCCGTTTTACAATGGGAAAATCATGTGAGAAAAAATATTTGAGAATTTGATTGCCCTTTGGCACCGCAGGGGTGTATACCACCAATACATCTTGGTTGTTGAGAACGCTTTGGGGAAGGGTCTTTACGTCGTCCTGAAAACTAATGGGCATGCCTTCGGCCTGAAGCTGATCGGTTAGTTCGGTGGCTGTCCTGTCGTACCCAAACACGGCTTTCCCCTGCATCTTGAAGTAACGGGCCAGGGCGCTCATGCCGATTCCTCCAATGCCGACAAAGTAAAATATCCTTATGTTGTCAGGGTTTCTCAATTTGATTTTTTCACTTTTTTTACGATAGCTTATTTTCAGTTTCTTTCACATTCCGTTTTTGTTTTCCAACAACCCGACAATTTCGTTGACTATATCCTGGGCGGCATTGGGCTTGGCCAAGGTTTTGATGTTCTTTGAAAAAGTTTCCTGCATGGTCTTTGACGATACCAATTCGGTAAATTGCACTTCAAACCGGGCAAGCAAATCCTTTTCCGGAATGACCATGGCGGCATTTCTATCAGACAGGGCCAGAGCATTTTTGGTCTGATGGTCTTCTGCAACATTTGGCGAGGGGACAAAAATTACAGGTTTCCCTACCAAACACAATTCGGAAACGGAAAGGGCCCCCGCCCTGGAAATTATAAAATCGGCTGCCGAATAGGCCAAATCCATTCGTTCCACAAAGGGCAGCACTGTAATATTTTTATCCGCTCGGGTCTTATAACTGTTTTCATAGTATTTCCCGCACTGCCATAGCAACTGGAGATTGAGCTTTTCAAACAGCGGCAACGACCGATCTACCAATTCGTTTATCGATCTGGCTCCCAAACTTCCTCCTAAAATCAACAAGCACCGCTTTTCAGGATCCAAATCAAAATAGGCGCACGCTTCATCCCTTTTGTCGGCAAGGTCTTTGATGTCCTGGCGCACGGGATTGCCCGTAAGCCTAATTTTTGCTGTGGGAAAGAACTTTTCCATTCCCGGATAGGCCACGCAAATGCGCTGGACCCTGCCACTAAGCCATTTATTTGTTATTCCAGCGTGGCTGTTTTGTTCCTGTATCAAACACGGTATCTTTTTTGCCGAAGCCACGCGCAACAGTGGGGCGCTTGCATATCCACCGGTGCCTATGGCTACGTGTGGCCTAAAGCGGGCCAGGATGTCGCGCGATTTCAACAAACTGGATATCAATTTAAAGGGAAACGCCAAATTTTGCAGGCTAAGCCGTCTTTGGATTCCCGATATCCACAAGCCTTCAATGGCATAGCCGGCCTTAGGCACTTTTTCCATTTCCATTCTATCCTCAGCACCGACAAACAGGAACTGGGCATCGGGAAAGCGTGACTTTAATTCGTCTGCTATGGCGATGGCGGGATAAATATGGCCTCCCGTTCCTCCTCCCGATATTATAAATCTTTTTCCTGTCATTTTTTTCCGGATTGAGTTTTCAATGAAATCTTCTCCTTATATCGTCTCGCTTAAAATATCCAGCGGATTTTCTTCTTTTTCTTCCGTTATCACCACTTGTCGCTTTGCACTAACGCTCAAAATCATTCCCAAGGCCAAACACGTCATCCAAATGGAGGTTCCCCCACTGCTGATCAACGGCAGGTTCTGCCCTGTAACAGGAAACAATTCCACCGCGACGGCCATGTTGATCATGGCGCGGAAAACGATGGGCAGCCCTACTCCAATTACCAACAATTTTCCAAAAATGGAGGTAGATTTGTGCGCCACCACCACAATTCGGAAGAGCAGGAACAAGTAGAGCAGCATTAAGAACATGCCTCCTATCAACCCAAATTCCTCTACGATGATGGCATAGATAAAATCTGATGACGATTGGGGCAAAAAGTTTTTCTGCACACTTTTGCCAGGGCCCAATCCGGTGATTCCGCCGGAGGCAATGGCGATTTTGGCCTTTTCTATCTGATAATCGGCCTCGGTGTCCACATCGTCGGCAAAATTTTCCACACGGCTTATCCAGGTATCCACCCTATTGGGAAAAACCCCCGGAAATGCCTTGGCCGTTAACACAAAGATTGTGAGAAACACCAAGCCCACGCCCAAGATTATTCCCAGATATTTTAAAGGATATCCACCAATAAATACCAGTACCACTATCATGGCGAAGAATATGGCCGTTGTGGAAAAGTTGGCGGGAAGTATAAGTGCCAATACCAAAAACACAGGGATCCACAAGGGCAAAATAGTTTCCTTGAAAGCGATTTCCCTATCCTTGATCTTTGATAAATATCTGGCCACATAGGCCATCATCACCACCCCTGCAAGGGTGGAAGTTTGAAAAGTGATCCCTACAAACGGCAGTCGTATCCATCTGCTGGCATTGGCACCATCAATGGTAGTCCCTTCCGCCATGGTAAGGACCAACAGGATAATCACGAGAGGCAGGGCTATAATTGCCAGGCCCTTAAAGTAATGATAAGGAATTTTATGTACCCCGTATAAAATGCCGAAACCAAGAACCAAGTGGGCAAAATGTTTCAGCAGATATGGCAGGGTATTGCCATCGCCATAGAGGTAGGCCAAATTGCTACTCGCGCTGTACACCGGCAAAAACGAAAACAATGCCAATAGCCCTACGATGCCCCAAATGGCCTTATCGCCCTGTATGTAATGAAAAAGGTTTTTCATTGCGACTTCTTATCCTTCTTATAAATTTCTTACCGCCTCCTTAAACTGGCGTCCACGGTCTTCGTAATTTTCAAATAAATCAAAACTGGCACAGGCCGGCGACAACAGTACGGTATTGTTTTTTTCGGCCAATTGATAGGCCATCTTTACCGCCACGGCCATCGAGGTGGTCTCCAGAATGGTATCGACAATATTTTCAAAGGCCCTTACAATCTTTTCGTTGTCCACTCCCAAGCAGATAATTGCCTTCACCTTCTCATTGACCAGGGGAAGGAGCTCGCTGTAATCGTTGCCCTTATCAACACCGCCCACAATCCATACGGTGGGGCCGGTCATGCTGTTCAAGGCGTAAAAGGTGGCATTGACATTGGTGGCCTTTGAATCGTTAACGTACTGTACCTGGTTGATTTTCAACACCTGCTCCAAACGGTGTTCCACCCCCTGAAAGGCTTCAAGGCTTTCCCGGATGGTCTGTTTTCTTATTTTGAGAAGGGTGGCCACGGTGGAGGCCGCCATTGCGTTTTTTACATTGTGTTCCCCTGGAATTCCTATGGTTGCGATTGGCATATTAATTTGATTGTTATCTATGGTTATTATTATTTGATCTTCTTTTTTGTAAGCCCCCTCTTTCAGTTCCCGTTGTGTTGAAAAAGGCAACAATTTTGGTTTGATCGGATTTTTTTCCAACCATTTTGTTATTTCCGAATCATCGGCGTTGTAAATAAAAAAATCACTTTCGCCTTGATTCATCGCTATTCTGAATTTGGCCGCGATATAGTTTTCATACTTGTTGTCATATCGATCCAAATGGTCGGGACTTAAATTTGTGAGAACGGCAATATGCGGGGCAAACCGCTCTATGCCGTCCAACTGAAAGCTGCTGAGCTCCAGTACATAGTTTTTCTTGTTTCCCCTAGCCACTTCCGCAGCAAAACTCTTGCCCACGTTGCCGGCCAACCCCACATCCAATCCTCCCTCTTTCAGCAGGTGATAGGTGAGATAGGCGGTGGTGGTCTTGCCGTTGCTGCCGGTAATTCCCACAATAGTGGCTTGGGTATAATGGGAAGCAAATTCTATTTCAGAAATCACCTTCACCCCTTTTTCCATCAGAGCTTGAACGATAGGTGCCGAATCGGGAATTCCCGGACTCTTCATCACCACATCGGCCCGGAGGATTTTTTCTTCGGAATGGCCCTCTTCTTCCCAATTGATTTTATTGTTTATAAGAACGTTTTTATACTTTTCCTTTACTTCTCCCCCATCTGAAACAAATACGGAAAACCCTTTGCTCTGCGCCAAGATTGCGGTTCCTACCCCACTTTCCCCAGCGCCGAGAATAGCGATTTGCTGTTTTTTGTTTCCTATTGATGGTTGATGGTCCATTGCTTTGTTTTACTTCGGAACACTTTTTCCTTATCGTATTTTTAGTGTTACTATAGTGAGGATTGCCAAAAAAATTCCGACAATCCAAAATCTCGTTACAATCTTGCTTTCGTGAAACCCTTTTATCTGGTAATGGTGATGCAAGGGCGACATTCTGAAAACCCTTCGACCTTCCCCAAATTTGCGCTTGGTGTATTTAAACCAACTGACCTGCAGGACCACCGAAAAATTTTCCACCAAAAAAATTCCGCATAAAATAGGAATCAACAATTCCTTGCGCACGGCTATGGCGATAACGGCAATAATACCGCCAATGGTAAGACTGCCGGTATCGCCCATAAATACTTGGGCGGGATAGGCATTGTACCACAAAAACCCAATGAGCGCCCCGACAAAGGCAGTAATAAAAATGGTCATCTCTCCTGTGTTGGGGATAAACATGATGTTGAGATAATCTGAAAAAATAAAGTTCCCCGAAACCCAGGCAAACAAGGCCAGGGTTATCCCTATTATTGCCGAAGTGCCCGCCGCAAGACCGTCGATGCCATCGGTGAGATTGGCCCCGTTTGAAACCGCCGTGATGATAAATATTACTATCGGAATAAAAATCAGCCACACGTAACTCTTATAGTTTTCTCCCGCCCAACTGATGAGTTGCGAATAATCAAACTCATTTTCCTTGACAAAGGGAATGGTTGTGAGCATGGTCTTGTCTCTTACATAAAAGCTGCTATCCGATTTTTGCGCGATTACCTCTGTTTGCACGCCCGGACTCTCCACCGTGCGCTGCACTACGATATTGGGGTGGAGGTACATAACCGCCCCGACAAAAAGACCTAACACCGTTTGTCCTATTACCTTGAACTTGCCAGGCAATCCCTGCTTGTCATTTTTAAATTTTTTAATGTAGTCGTCCGTAAACCCAATGGTGCCCATCCAAATGGTGGTCACTATGAGGAGGATGACATAGATATTTTCCAGTTTGGCGAATAGAAGCACGGGGATAAGGGTGGCCAAAATAATGATTATCCCCCCCATGGTTGGAGTGCCCGCCTTTTCATCTTGGCCCTCGAGGCCCAAATCGCGAACCGTCTCTCCTATTTGCTGCTTTTGAAGATAATTGATGATTTTCTTGCCATAGACAATGGCGATAAACAAAGAGAGAATAACCGAAAGGGAAGCGCGAAAAGTGATAAACTCAAACAAACCTGCCCCGGGAACATCATATACCCTATCCAAATATCTAAAAAGGTAATACAGCATATTTTAGTTTTTTTGGCGGGTTAACAAATTGCCCACAATCTTGAAATCGTCAAAATCATATCGTTTTCCATTGATTTCCTGATAGGTTTCGTGGCCCTTTCCGGCAATGAGAATAATGTCGTTTTGGCGAGCCATTTGGCAGGCCACTTTTATGGCTTCCTTTCTGTTGACCACAGAAAGTGTTTTTTTGTAATGTTCTGGAGAAACTCCCTCCTCCATCTGCTCAATGATCCGGTCGGGGTTTTCGGTCCTGGGGTTGTCGCTGGTAAATATTACCTTGGTGCTCAGGGTGGCCGCAATTTTCGCCATCACCGGTCGTTTGGTGGCATCGCGATCGCCTCCGCATCCCACTACCGTTATTACCTCCTCATTACCGGTTCTGATGTTGTTTATGGTTTCCAAAACATTTTTAAGGGCGTCGGGGGTGTGTGCGTAATCGACAATGGCAGTGATATTTTCTTCGGAAACCAAATATTGAAACCGGCCGCTAACACTATCCAGCGTGCTCATTAGTTGGAGTATTTCCAGAGATTCCATTCCCAATTGGTCTGCTGCTCCATAAATAGCCAATAGATTATAGGCATTAAAATCGCCTATCAATTTTGCCCAGAGCTCTTGGTTGTTAATCTTCAGAAGCTGACCGTTAAACTGGCTTTCCAATATCTGGGCCTTGTAGTCGGCAAAGGTTTTTAGGGCGTAGGTATATTTTCGGGCATGGGTATTCTGCAACATGACCAACCCATTTTTATCATCCACATTTACCAGGGCAAAGGCATCTTTGGGAAGATGGTCAAAAAATGATTTCTTTACATCGCGATATTCCGCGAAGGTCTTGTGATAGTCTAAATGGTCGTGGGAAAGATTGGTAAACACGCCGCCGGCAAAATGCAGGGCTTCCGTTCGTTTTTGATGGATTCCGTGGGAACTTACCTCCATAAAGCAGAATTCCACACCGGCATCTACCATGTTTCTTAAGTACCTGTTGATGGTCAAGGAATCGGGGGTAGTGTGCTTGGTTTCAAATAGCTGTTTCCCAACCATGATCTTAACTGTTGATACCAATCCTGCAATCCGGCCACTTTTACTAAACAATTCGTAGAGCAGGGAAGTAACCGTTGTTTTGCCGTTTGTTCCCGTTACCCCAATTAACTTTAATTCTTCGGAAGGGTTTCCGTAATAATTTGCCGCCATTATCGCCAAGGCTCTGTGCGACTCGGAAACCTGAACGTAAGTAATGCCATTGACCATTTCATCGGGCAATTCTTCGCAAATAATGGCCAAAGCTCCCTTGTTGGCAGCGGCCTCTATATAATTGTGACCATCGGCAACACTTCCCCTTATGGCCACAAATACGTCGTTTAACGAAACAAAGCGGGAATCGAAGTGAATTTCGCCAAGGGCCACAGAGGTGCTTCCCACTACTTTTTCAATGGTTACCTTGTACAGTATGTCCTTTAACACTATCATGATAAATACAAGGTTATGGTTTGGCCTTTTTTCAAAACCTCTCCGTTTTTAATCGATTGTTTTGAAACCGATCCATTCCCGATAACACGTACCTTCAGCCCCAGGTTTTCCAACAGGGCAATGGCGTCCATACCTGCCATACCGGTGACATTGGGGATTACCTTCCCCGCTTTTTGCAACTTTGCGTAATAGGCTTCAAATTCATTTTCAATTCCCGGATCAACCTGTTCCAGACTTTCAACTTCTTCAATTATGGTAGAATCGGTAAAGATTTTCTGGGCTATGCGTTTAAAAACGGGGCCGGCGACATCACCGCCATAAAATCCTTTTTTGGTACTCGGCTTATGGATGATCACAATACAGGAATATTTGGGATTTTCCGCAGGGAAAAATCCGGCGAAGGAGGAAATATAACGACGGTTGCTCTTCCAGTCTGGCATCCAATATTCGGTTTGTGCCGTTCCCGTTTTTCCCGCCATGGAAAAATCAGGGGAATACAAAGACCTTCCCGTACCACGCCGCACCGTATTTTTTAAGATTTCCTTGATTTGTTTTAGGGTTTCGCGGCTACAGATTTTCGGATTGATAATTTCGGTATCATAAGAGGTAACCTTTTCGTTCCATGCCCGCACTTCTTGTATAAATCTGGGTTTTACCATTACCCCGTCATTGGCAATGGCATTGTAAAATGTAAGGGTCTGTAGCGGAGTGAGTTCTAGGTTGTATCCGTAGGCCAAAGAAGGAAGTGCGTTCTTGCTCCACTTCTTCCCTCCGGGCTCGGGGATAAAGGGCGCGCCCTCTCCTTTTATGGCCACACCTGTTTTTTGGTCCAAATGCCAACTTTTTAACCGATTGATAAAGCGATTGGGATTTTGGGAATAATTTTCGTCAATTATGGTGGCCAGGCCAATATTTGAAGACACCTCCAATGCCCGCGCAGCCGAAATTTTTCCGAATCCACCTCGATGGGAATCGTATATCTTTCTTCCGTAAAAGGTTTTCACGCCCTTTCCGGTATCCACCACCGTACTGGTATCGACAACCTTATCCTCCAGCGCGGCCATTAAGGCCATTACTTTAAATGTAGAACCCGGCTCGTGCGATTCGCCAATGGCGTAATTAAGCTTTTCGTAATAAGTGCCCTTTGAAGTCCGGCCTAAATTGGACACCGCCTTAATCTGGCCCGTAGCTACTTCCATAACAATTACCGACCCGTGTTCCGCTTCGTAGTATTCCATTTGCTTTAACAGGGCGTGATGGGCAATATCTTGAATATTGATGTTGATAGTGGAAACAATATCAAAACCGTCTTGGGGCTCAATTTCGTTATCGTCGTAGACCGGTTTCCACTGGCCTGCAGCAATCTTCTGCTTCAGGCGATGCCCTTCCTTTCCGGTGAGCAAATTATTGAAGGCCCCTTCCAATCCCACCGCGTAATAACCTGGCCTATCAAAAGCCTCATCTCCCACTGTCCGCTGGGCTATCTGGCCAATGGGATGTTCCCGAACTGTGCGTTGCTCCACGATTATGCCTCCTCTATATGGGCCTTTTCTGAAAAGCGGAAGGTTTTTTACCTTGATGTAATCTGAATATCCCAGGTTTTTTACAATAAGGAGATATCGGTTTTTATTGGCCCTGGCTTTTCTGAACATGTTTTGGTAATAGGATACCGAATTTCCGAACATCTCGCTCAATCCTTCACTCAAAGGTTTGAGGTTTTCCCTAAAATCTTCTTCGGAAACCGTTACCGCATCAAAACGGATATCGTATTTGGGGACCGAGGTGGCCAATAGGCTGCCGTCATCGGCGTAGACATTTCCTCGATTGGCGGGAATAACAAAGTTTTTCACGGTAGTTTTCTCAGCCAATTCGCGATACTTGTCGCCATCGATAAACTGAATGTTGAGCAGTTTCACACTGATGGCTATAGCAAACACGAACATGCACCCTGCAATGATGTACAGCCGGTTCATTATATTTTTCTCTTCAAATGCCATCGTTATTCTATTCTTCCTTCTTGTTTAAATCAATTTCCCTAATTATGAAACTCCAATCATTCCTTGCCTGAAACTATTCTTATTCGCTTTGGCGGAGTGGAGGAAGGCTGTAGGCCCTTTCCCTCCATTGCGGCAATAATCCGGCTTTCCATTCGCGACTGCATTAGGCGCATGCGCACGTCTACATATTCGCTCTTTAGCTCTTTTACCTGGGCATTCAATTTTGAAATACGGTGCACTTTCTTATCGGCGGTATGCGAACTGCCAATCATTACCATTGCCAGCAGCGAAAGAAAAATGATAAACCGCCAATTTTTAAGCGCGTCGTCACTAACCAAAAACTTTCCCTTGATAATGTTGTAGAAACCCTCTTTCATTTTTTTACTTTTTCCTGAAGTTTTTTGTACTCGTTTTATCTAAAATTTTTTCCGCAATACGCAGCTTGGCACTGCGGGCACGGTTATTTTCTTCAATCTCCTCGGCGGTGGGGACAATAAATTTTCCCACTGGCTTAAAGGGAACCTCAAAATGCCCAAACGCATCTTTTTCCGGCTCTCCCTGAAACATTCCGTTGCGCATGAACCGCTTTACCAGTCTGTCTTCCAGGGAATGATAGCTTATCAAACTAAGTCTCCCCCCTGGCTTGAGCACCTCCTCTGTTTGCAGCAAAAATTCTTTCAGGGCCTCCAATTCCTGGTTCACCTCAATGCGGATGGCCTGGTATATCTGGGCGAGAATCTTGTTTTCCTTATGGGCTGGCAGAAAACGCCGCAGCACTTCCTTTAGCTCGCCACTTGTTTTTATCTTTCCCTTTTGCCTTGCTTCTACTATTACGCGGGCCATACCTGCCGCGCTGCGCAATTCGCCATATTCCGAAAGCACCTTTCGCAATTGCCCCTCTTCATACTTATTCACTACCGTATATGCCGAAAATCCCGCATCCCGGTCCATCCTCATGTCCAAATCGGAATCGAATCGGGTAGAAAATCCACGCTCGGGCACATCAAATTGATGCGAAGACACCCCAAAATCGCCCAAAATTCCGTCCACTGTTTTACATCCGTGAAACCTCAGAAATTTCTTCATTAGCCGAAAGTTCTGGTTGATTAGCAGAAATCTGGGATCGTCAATGGCGTTTGCCAGGGCGTCCTTGTCTTGGTCAAAGGCAATCAATTTTCCGTCGGGCCCAAGTCTGCGCAATATTTCCATGGAATGACCTCCCCCGCCAAAGGTGACATCTACATACACCCCCGAAGGCTGGATATTCAAGCCATCCACGGCTTCCTTCAGCAAGACCGGATTATGATATTCCATTGAAATCATCACTTTTGTTTCCCATTACCGCCTCGGCCAAATTGGCAAAATCATCTGCGTCGCCATCGATGGAGGCTTCATATCTGTCTTTGTCCCATATTTCAACGATGTTGATCGCCGATGAGATTACCAAATCTTTCGAAATCCCCGCGTAAGAGAGCAGGTCTTTCGGAATGAGCAATCTTCCTGTGGCATCGAGCTCCACGGTTTTCACGCCGGCCGTAAACTTTCTGATAAAATCGTTGTTTCTCCTGTCGAATCTGTTGAGCTGGGCCATCTTTGCCATCAGCGCATCCCATTCTGTCATGGGATATAATTCCAGGCACTGTTGAAATACCGACCGCTTTACCACAAAGCCTTCGGCCACTACGGGCAAAAGCTGTTTTTTTAACGGCGCAGGCACCATAACACGACCTTTTACGTCTGCTTTACATTCGTATGTGCCTATAAGATTGAGCATTGTGGGAATTGACCGTTCGCGATTATTAGTTTCAAATATAAATAACTTTTCCCACTTTTTACCACTATCTACCACTTTGTTGATAAGTTTTACCACTGCCCAATTGCACCTGAGGCCTAACAAAGGGGATTTTTAAATGGACTCTGTGAAATAATTTTGTTTACTTTTGTTTTTCTAATTGGCCGCAACCAGTATGTCTGAACAGTTAAAGAAAGAAGGAAAATTCTCATATTTAGAAATAGGCGAAGGCACTCCCATCGTTATCCTCCACGGCTTAATGGGCGGTTTGAGCAACTTTGACGGAGTTGCGGAATATTTTCCAAAGAAGGGCTATAAGATTCTCATTCCCGAGCTCCCCATTTACAAGATGACCTTATTGAAGACCAACGTAAAAAATTTCGCTAAGTACGTGGGGCAGTTTATCGACCATTTGGAATATGAGGAAGTAATTCTGTTAGGGAATTCCCTGGGGGGACATATTGGCCTGTTATGTGCAAAACTGTATCCGGAAAAAATAAAAGCCCTTGTCATTACCGGCAGTTCGGGGCTTTATGAAAGTGCCATGGGCGAGAGCTATCCCAAGCGGGGCGATTACGACTACATTCAGAAAAAGGCAGAAAATGTTTTTTACGATCCCGCAATCGCCACCAAGGAAATAGTAGACGACGTTTATAAGACCGTCAACGACCGCAACAAGCTTATCCGCACCCTGGCCATTGCCAAGAGTGCCATTCGGCACAACATGGCGAAGGACCTTCCCAAAATGTACACTCCCACCTGTATTATCTGGGGCAGAAACGATCAAGTGACCCCTCCCGAGGTGGCCATAGAGTTTGATGAACTATTGCCCGATTCTGAACTTTTCTGGATAGAAAAATGTGGCCATGCCGCCATGATGGAGCATCCGGATGAGTTTAACGAAATTCTCGATGCCTGGCTACAGAAAAGAGGTTTTTAGGAACGCTATTTTCTTTTAAATGCTTTCAGAAAAAAGGTTTTAAAAATCACGGTTGCCTGTAATTTGCCATAATTGATATTCTCACTTAAATTGCCGTAAAAAACAATGCAAATCAAATCCGCCGAATTTGTGATGAGCAACAGCGACGTTGCCAAATGTCCCAAGGACCGATTGCCGGAGTATGCATTTATCGGCCGTAGCAACGTGGGAAAATCATCGCTTATCAATATGCTGATGCAGCGAAAAAACCTGGCCAAGACCTCGGGCAGACCCGGAAAGACCCAGTTGATCAATCACTTTCTTATCAACAAAAATTGGTATCTGGTCGATTTGCCCGGATACGGATACGCCCGGGTTTCAAAGAGCAGCAAGAAAACCTTCCAAAAATTTATTGTCGATTATTTCCAAAATCGGGAACAGATGGTTTTGGCATTCGTCCTGGTCGATTGTCGACATGAACCCCAACCCATCGATATGGAGTTTATGCAATGGATGGGAGAAAACGGCATACCCTTTAGCATAATCTTCACCAAGGCAGATAAATTAAAACCGATGGCTTTGCAGCGCAACATTCAAGATTATTCACACAGGATGCTGGAAACCTGGGAAGAAATGCCGCCCTATTTTGTCACCTCTTCCAGCAATGCCACTGGAAGGGAGGAGGTCCTGAAATATATTGACGACCTGAATTCGCAGCTCGCCAATCAATCTGATACTTTTAAAAATGGATAAAAACTATTTCCTTTGCTGCCTGCTTGCGATACCATTGATGGCCTGCTCTTCGCAAGAAAAAGACACGAATCCCACACAGGACACCTTTCAAAAATACACGCCCGAACAAGAAGCGATTATAGAGGAATTCAGTACAAATTGCGCAAAAAGACATTTATATACCTTTGAAATGAACGAATGGCAAGCCTGCTTGGACGAAGGCCTGGCCAAAGACAGCACAATATCCTATCTATGGCAACAGAAAGCCATGCCCTATTTCAAGGCTCGCAAATATGAAGTGGGAATGGAATATCTGGACCAGGCCGTAAAATACAATAAGAGGAAATATCTGCCCTATCGCGCTTTTATCAAATGTATATTCTCTAAAAATTACACCGAGGCTATTGATGATTTTGAAGCAGCCATTGCCATGGAAGGCAATAGTTATGAGATGGACCATACCTACCAATTTTACATTGCCCTGTCCTATTTGCAGCTCAACCAGTTTGAAAAGGCCGAGCATATATTTGCTGAAGATATCCTGGAGCAAGAGGAAAAATTTGAAGATGGAGCCCACTTTTTAGATCGTTTTTACTACGGAATATCAAAATACGAACAGGCGAAATGGGAGGAAACGATAGAACAGTTTGACATTGCATTGCAGGTATACCCCAACTTCGCCGAGGTGTTGCTCTACAAGGGCCTGGCCCTGGCCAAGAACGGAAATATGGAAGAAGCAGAACCGCTTATCCATGCGGCGAGGACAGAGGGAGAAAATGGCAATACCTTTAATGAAGACAATGCCATTTATGAAATGTATCCCTATCAGTTCCACTGGAAAAGATAGTTTCCCTCTGGTGTTTTCCCACTGCTTTTACTGGCGTTTTAATTCCAACTTCTCGGCAAAATACTCACAGAAATCGCGCATGGTATCTGCCATTTTATCATCGTTGGTAGCCCGCTGATAGGTATCGGCCATGGCCGTGAGGGTTTGGTGAAAAAACACCTTCATTTCGTCCATGGGCATGTCTTTTGTCCAAAGGTCAATTCGCAGGGATTCCTTGTTGTTATGGTCCCACACAGAAAGCATTACCGCTTTGGTTTCTTCATTGGTCACCCCGCCATCTTCGGCGGTCCATGTTATGTTTTCCGGCACCTTGTTTTGGTCTAAGGCTACCTTGAGCGTAATTTCTGAAGTATGTAATTCTGACATTATTTTTCGGGTTTGTATTTAGACTGTTTGTATATTTCATCCGCATCGGCAATCATCAAGCGCTTTACCTCCACGTTGTTGTTTTTCATATAGGAACGAACAATTTTCCAGCCCAGATATCTACCCAGCATTCCGGGTGATTCGTTATCTATTTCCAAATAAAACTTTGAAAATGGCGCGGGCTGGATAAACCGGGCGCCCAACTTGGGATCTGTGCTGTAAAGCATTTCGCTCTCAATAAAATAGCGCCACATATACAGTTCGTTTTCTTCTGCCCACTGATATTCTTTTTCCGTATAACCTATCTTTTCGGCATCACTGGCGTTTGGCAGCCATAGGTCCTTTAAATACAATTGCTTGCCATAGTAGATAATCTGGTCCAGAAAAGCAGCACTGCGCGGCGGTTTTACGTAATATCGGGCATAGACGGCGGCCACATCGGGTGCCACTTGCTCGGGTTTCATCTCTTTGGAAATGTATTTTTCAATCCCCTGATAAAACCGATGTTCGGAACCCAGATAATTATCCAGGGCGATAATCAAAAGAGAATCGGCCAAAATCACCTTGTTCCTATAATCTACATCGGAAGTGGTGGTGACGACCGTGGGAGCGCGAAAATCGTTGAAGTAATATTTTATATGCTGAAACAATGGCAACAAAACCTCGCGAAGTTTGTCGTCTGAAGGAAAGACAGTGAAAACTTCCTCCTCCAATTCTACCTGCAGGGTATCGGTCATTTTTTCTACCCAAACGCTGTCGTTGTACTGCCGGGGAAAGAACAAGGGAAATTGATTTTTAAGTCGCGGTAAGTCTGCCGGGGTCGCTTGGGCAAATTGTTTGTCGAAACGAATTATTTCCACCTCCATGGGGATTTTGGAAATCTCCTTCTCTGTTTTATCGGTATTTCGGCAACCGATCAAACATAAGGCAACAACCAAAAAAATCATAGTTTTGGGAAATGCCGAAAGTGAAATCGAGAAAAGCTTTACCATGTAAATTCAAAAAATATTAGGCTGCCGAAGGTGGTTTTTTACCCGCCTTCCTTATAAAACATTTTATTTAATTCTATCTTTATATTTTTCGGAGACAAAGGTAGGTTTTGTAAACAATAACGCCAATAGTATCTTGCCTTCCTTTGCACCAAAACTTAAAAAACCACCTCATGCAAACAGAAAAAGTCATAGCCTATATTGTATCTTGGCTAAAGGAATATGCCGTAAACGCCAAAATGGATGGTTTTGTTATCGGAATAAGTGGCGGCATAGATTCTGCCGTGGTCTCCACCCTTTGCGCCAAGACCGGATTGCGCACCCTCTGCGTGGAAATGCCCATACATCAAGCTTCAGACCAAATTGGACGTGGCAAAATGCATATTGCCAACCTACAACAAAGATTTACTAATGTTTCCAACACCGAAATCGATCTCACATCGGTTTTTGAAGAATTTAAAGCCAAAATGCCCCAAAACCCTCCAGGAGGAATGCTCGATCTTACCCTGGCCAATTCCAGGGCCCGTTTGCGCATGACCACCTTGTATTATTTCGCCGGCCTGCATCGCTACCTTGTGGCGGGCACCGGAAACAAAATTGAGGATTTTGGAGTGGGATTTTTTACAAAATACGGCGATGGAGGGGTGGATATTAGCCCCATTGCCGATTTGCTGAAAAGCGAAGTGTATGAAGTGGCAAAAGTACTAGGGACACTACCAGATATTGTAGAAGCGGCCCCCACCGATGGACTCTTCGGCGATAGCAGAACCGACGAAGATCAACTGGGAGCTTCCTACGACGAGCTGGAATGGGCCATGGCCATGGATGAAAAAGGCTATTCAATTGACGATTTTTCGGAAAGACAGCGCATTGTATTTGAAATATATCAACGCCTGAATCGGGCAAACCAACACAAAATAAAGCCGATTCCCGTTTGTACCATTCCCCCGGATTTGAAAAAATCATCCGAAAAATTCCTTTAAAATACACTTTTCTTATTTTTGTCTTACCACAGGCCAGAGGAGATATTGACTTAATTTGAGTAAATTGCCTGTTTAGAAATTATTATGAAGAAAGTTGTTATCGCAGACCACCATCCACTTACCCGTCACGGAATAGTTCAGCTCCTACAAAGCGACACCAGGTATAAGGTAGTGGGGGAAGTCTCCCAGGGTTCAGATCTTTTGCCGGTATTGGAAAAAGAACGTCCCGAAATTCTCATTTTGGAACTAAACCTGCCCGAAATCACCGGCTTTCATGCCTTGAGAAGCATTCGCGACGAATTTCCGAAGACAAAAGTGGTAATATTCTCCTCCCATCCAGAAGGAATCTACGGCTTGCGATCCATAAAATCGGGTGCCAAGGGCTATATTCCCAAAACCACTTCTCCTGAAGTCTTTATGCTGGCCCTGCACAATATTGCCGCTGGCGAAATCTTTATCAACGATGAAGTGGCCGAGGCAGGCAATGCCAACAAAATAAACGACAATTCCATTGAAGGGCGTTACCGCAAACTTTCCACGCGCGAAATTGAAGTTCTCAACCTTCTCTCCTCGGGAAAGCGCAACAAAGACATCGCCCAGCTTTTGGAAATAAACGAAAAAACCGTGAGCACCTACAAAACACGTTTGCTTAAAAAACTGAATGTAAACAGTCTTGCCGAACTCATCAATCAATCCAAGATGTTTCAGTTCAACTGATCACAAAACCCTGTTCAACTTATTGGACAGGATTTTCTTTAGGCTGATGTAATCTACAATTTCCTGAAGGGCATTCTCTTTTTCCGATGGCTCGTTTTCCTTTATTGCCTCGGCCAGCTCGTTAATTTTTCGGGTTACCAGATAACGGCGAAGGCTCAATATGGTTTCGCTTACCATCTGGGCAATGGTGCGATCCTTGTCCTTGACGTAGATTTCCTTGCTTTCCCAGTTGTGGAGGGTATATCGCTCTTCTTCCATTAAAAAATTGGTTACCCACTCTCCCATTTGCGGCTCCAATTGGTTGACAAAATTTGCCGCCTCCAACTTCGGGTCCTGGGTATAACGCTCGATAATCTCAAAGTAAAGCTTCTTAAAATCGGAATTGGTAAATTCAATTTCATCGTCCTGCAAATCCATATAGATTTTCTCAAAGACTTTGGAATTCTGAACCTCGGGCCTAAATGCGATCTTTCCCTCCTCATCGGCCTCCAGGATTAATTCTTCAAACGATTCCTCCTTACTGCCGTAAAGCACCAACAATTCAATAAGTTTTTGTTCCAATTGGTATTGCTCATCCACCTTCTCCCGGGCTTCTGGAGTGGATGATACAACCTGGAAAGGCTCGGCAGTCGGTTGCTGCTTTTTTTGGGCCTCCTTATTGGTTTTGCGAATGATTTGGGCAATAGCGTTAAAAAGTACTTGTTCCGAAATGTCCATAATGCGCGAACATTCGCGTAGATACACTTCGCGCTTGATCGTATCGGGAATTTTGGAAATGCTCAAAACCATATCGTGGATGGTCTCCGATTTCTTAATCGGGTCATTTTTTGCTTCCGCGGCGAGCAGGGAAGCCTTAAAAGTGATGAAATCCTTGGAATTTTCTTCTAAATAAAGACTGAGCTCCTCCAGCGAATTTTTTCGCGAAAAACTGTCAGGATCCTCCCCTTGGGGAAAGGTGCAGATTTTTACGTTCATCCCCTGCTCCAGGATGAGGTCTATTCCCCTCAGGGCGGCCCTAAGCCCTGCGGCGTCCCCATCAAAAAGAACGGTAATGTTTTTGGTGAGTCGGTTGATCAGTCTTATCTGTTCTGCGGTCAGGGCCGTTCCGGAAGAGGAAACCACATTTCTTATCCCACGCTGGTACATTTGGATCACATCGGTGTATCCTTCCACCAGAAAGCAATTGTCTGCCTTGGCAATATGCTGTTTTGCGTGGAAAATTCCATAGAGCACTTTACTCTTATGGTAAATATCACTTTCAGGGGAATTCAGATATTTGGCCGCTTTTTTATCGGAAGTGAGGATTCGTCCTCCAAACCCCAGCGTACGACCGCTCATACTTTTTATAGGAAACATCACTCTCCCCTTAAAGCGGTCAAACATTTTGGTCGCTCCGTCTATCCCGTCGTCTTTAACAATGGTAAGACCGGTCTTTTCGAGAAACTCGAGCTTATAGCCTTTTTTAATGGCGTGGGCGGTAAAGGCATCCCAAGAATCGGGGGAGTAGCCGAGTTCAAATTGCTCTACGGTTTCGGGAGTAAAGCCCCGCTCCTTAAAATAAGATAGGCCAATGGCCTTACCCTCTTCGGTAGCGACCAAGGCTTTATGGAAAAAATCCTTGGCAAATTCACTGACCAAATACATGCTTTCCCGCTCGTCTGCCTGTTCCTTCTGTTCGTTTGTTTGCTCGGTTTCCTCTATTTCAATCCCGTATTTTCGGGCGAGAAATTTAATGGCTTCCGGATAGGTAAAATGCTCGTGTTCCATCAAGAAAGAAACCACATTCCCCCCCTTGCCACTACTGAAATCTTTCCAAATCTGTTTTGCCGGGCTCACCATAAAACTGGGAGTGCGCTCATCGGAAAAAGGACTCAGGCCCTTATAGTTGCTACCAGACTTCTTCAATTGTACAAAATCGCCGATAACCTCCTCCACCCGAGCAGTTTCAAAAACAGAATCTATGGTCGTTCTACTGATCAATTTTTCTCGCGATTTCTAAAATAACGTCTGATGTAAAAGTAAAAATATAACAAAAAGAATCCACAAAGGTCTTGGCCGCGATACCGTGATATTTAATGGCAGGGAAAACGTTGTGGATAACAGCGACAACCGCGGTTTGGGCTAATCCAAATCGAGCCGCAGACCCAACGAAATATTACGTTGCTCCACCGCATTGTCTTTAAAAATTGGATTTAAATTGTATTTGGCATAAACCGATCCCGAACCCCAGCCAATATATGCACTCACCCCATAAACAAAATTTTGGGTGTTGTAATTCGATTTCATCTTATGCTTTTGTTTCTCCCCATCTTCGGTGAATTTCAATTTTTGCATGGTCCCCAGGTTTATTCCTGCGTAACCGCCTATTCCCACTTTAAAGGCGTCGTAAGCCGAATATCTAAAATGGTCTTTATATTCTGTCTTGTGGGATGGTCCAAACTCAAAATGCACGGGTACCACGAGGTGATCCATCCGGAATTTCGATTTGTCCAGGTGAAGTGGATACGACTCTAATTCCGTTTGTTCGCCGGTATCGACAAAGATTCGGTTATCGGTGGGTTTTAGGCCATTGAACTGAAAGGAGAGGCCGTACTTTATACGAAGGAAATTGCTGTTTTTGAGAATCCGGGTTTTCCACACCCATCCAATTTCAAAAAACCTACTGCCGGCAACCTTAAAATCGGAATCATCCAAGGAACTTCCCTCTGTAATCACATTGTTAAGTCCAAACGCAAGCATTGGCCCCGAGGTGGTTCTTCTATCATAAAGAATTCTTTTGTTTTTATCAGTAACCGAATCGGCAAATACCTCCTTCTCTTTTTCACAACTTTTGTCATTGCCCCACGTAATTCTGAGGGTTTTTCGCTGGTGTTTTTCTACTTCCTCTTCTGAATTTCTTTCCATCAGCGAATCTTCGTTTTGGAAAATGGCAACCCTTTTGTCACTGTTGCGGGGGTGTTTTTCGGCAACCTCTTCCTTTAGAGACTTCCCCTGGGCAGAACCCGGATCATTTTCTGATTGGGCCAAAACCTTTAATGGCAAAAAAGACCAAACCATAACGGTAGTATAAAAAGCTAATTTTTTCATATATCTAAATATTTGCGCCATTTGAATTATAGTGAATTTAATGTGAAATTATCTCTGCACCAGTTAAGTTATTCGTTACTGTGATAATACCGTTGGCAATTTTTGAAACGCAACGCCTACCGACTCTCTTTCCGCGCTGGCTCCTGGATTGGAATAGCCTTGGTCATTTTTTTCGATCGATTACGTAGTTTACCATCAGCTCCAGGCTTTCCTTATAGGAAGAAGGGGGATAGTCTGACAGCAGTGTCAATGCTTCCTGTTGGTATTCTTTCATCTTTGCCACCGCGTAGTCCAATCCTCCATTGTCCTTAACGTATTGAATTACTTCCTTTACCCGTTTTTGATCTTTGTTGTGGTTTTTTACCGAATTGATGAGCCATTTTCTATCCTTGGCGGAAGCATGGTTGAGAGCATGGATTAAGGGAAGGGTCATTTTCTGTTCCTTGATATCAATACCGGTGGGTTTGCCAATATGATCATTGCCATAGTCAAAAAGATCATCCTTTATTTGAAAAGCCGTCCCTATGAGTTCTCCAAATCTGCGCATTTTCTCCACCTCTTCTTCGGGGGCCATTATCGAACGCGCACCCATGGCGCAACAGGCTGCGATAAGGGTAGCCGTTTTTTGTCTAATTATTTCAAAATAAACGTCTTCGGTGATATCCAAGCGGCGTGCTTTTTCTATTTGAAGCAATTCGCCCTCGCTCATTTCTCGAACGGCGACCGAAATAATTCTCAACAAATCGAAATCGCCATTGTCAATGGAAAGCAGCAATCCCTTTGAAAGCAGATAGTCGCCAACCAATACGGCAATTTTGTTTTTCCACAAGGCATTGATTGAAAAGAAACCCCTTCTGCGATCGCTATCGTCCACCACATCGTCATGGACTAAGGTAGCCGTATGGATAAGCTCGATAACCGAAGCCCCGCGATATGTTCGCTCATTGACCATTCCATTGCCGGTCATTTTGGCAATCAAAAAAACAAACATGGGACGCATTTGTTTTCCCTTTCTGTTCACCACGTAATGGGTGATCCTGTTGAGCAGGGAAACCTTTGAAGACATGGAGCGGGAAAACTTTTTCTCGAAAAGCTCCATTTCCGTTTCAATGGGAAGTTTGATGCGGGAGACTATCTTCATAAAATTTCAAAGATAGGTAAATTTGAGGGACCGTTTTGGATGGATAATTGGACAAAATAAAATTGATGCTGAATTTTAAAATTTTCTTTAATCCTTTTTTTTAATTTTATAATCAATATTCCATTATGACATCATTGTTGTCCAGTTAACAACTTTATGAGCCCTTAAAGGCAAAACTAATAAAGATTTTCGGGTGAGTTTTTTTAATATGAACTTCATTTTCCCTGTTCAGTAACAAAACCGTTAGGTCTCAAGTTTGTCTATTTTTAAATTTTAGATAATTTATATTCAGTTTTTTACGTTTAAGCCTTGTTCCTTTCCTTGGTCAATACTGATTATGTATCAAAAAAGTTGAAAGATGAAGTTAAATTACCGAAATAATCTTACTGGTTGGGCCCATAGTCAACAATCTTTCAAAATGGCGTTAAAAAAACCACAAACCGGCACAAACAGAATAGTAAACCCTATATTTGGAGAAAATTATTTTTAATAAAAAAATATTAAACCCATGAAGAAAATTACATTTTTGGCCGCCTTGTTTGCCGGCTTTGTTGTGAATGCACAGACAACCCTTTTTGAAGATGACTTTGAATCTTACGATGACTTTATTATTGCCGATGTTGGTGATTGGACCCTAGTAGATCTTGATCTTTTACCCACCTATGGGTTCCAGGGCATAACTTTTGAAAATTCCGGCTATACCGGAGCTTTTATTGTTTTTAATTCTACTGCTACCACCCCACCTATGACTCCGTCACCCGATTCTAATTGGGCTGCACATAGTGGTGAGAAGGCCATGACGTCTTTTGCGGCTATACCCAGTGGAAATACAACTGCGAATAATGATTGGCTTATTTCTCCACAAATTACTTTAGGTGCAGAGGGAAATCTTTTGTCTTTTTGGGCCAAAGCGGCCGACGGTACTTTTTCTGAGGAAACGTTTAACGTTTTAATTTCTACAGTAGATACAGATCCTTCGAACTTCACGGCTCTTGCATCAGATTTGGTTCCCCAAGCAATTGATTGGGAAGAATTTACTTTTAATCTTGATAATTACGCTGGACAAGATGTTTACATTGCGATCAACCACGTTGCTTCCGATCAATTTGGCTTCCAAATCGATGACTTTAAAGTTGCTACTGGTGTTCTAGATGTTAACGACCAGGTTTTCCAAGGTTTTACATATTTTGTCGCGAACAATCAACTAACCCTTTCTGCGAAAACCTCTATGGAGCAAGTAGCTGTTTACAATATGTTGGGACAACAAGTTATTTCCCAAAAATTAAACAGCAATAATGAAACCGTAAATATTTCGGTCCTTCAGTCTGGTGTTTATATTGCAACTGTCTCTATTGAAGGAGCAAACAAAACTTTCCGAATTGTAAAAAAATAGTTAAGTGTTGATATTACGAATAAAAGAGCGGTTTTTTGGCCGCTCTTTTCTATTGTTTATTGGCCAACTGTCCACAAGCTGCATCGATATCCTTTCCACGGCTTCGGCGAACGGTAACGGGAATACGCGCATGCTCCAGTGCCTCTATGTAATCTTCTATGACCGTGGCGGGAGCCTGCTGAAAATGGCCATCATCTATGGGATTGTATTCAATTAAATTTACCTTGCACGGCACTGCCTTGCAAAAATTTATCATTGCCTCAATATCTTCCCATTGATCGTTGATGTCCTTCCATACAATATATTCATAGGTAATCTTGCGTTTTGTCTTGCTGTACCAATACTCCAATGCCTCGCGAAGAATAGGGAGCGTAAAATTTTTGGCAAACGGCATAATCTGCTCGCGCTTTTCCTGAATGGCGGAATGCAGGGAAACGGCCAGGTGGAATTTCACCCCATCATCCGCGAGCATTTTAATCATCTTCGGCACCCCAGACGTGGAAACGGTAATTCGCTTGGGAGACATTCCCAAGCCTTCGTCTGAAGTGATTTTTTCAATGGATTCCAACACATTCTTGTAGTTCATCAGAGGCTCTCCCATTCCCATAAAAACAATGTTTGATAGAGGCCTGTCGTGGTAGAGCCTGCTCTCTTTGTCTATGGCCACCACCTGGTCGTAAATCTCATCCGGGTTGAGGTTTCGCATCCTCTTGAGCCGCGCGGTGGCACAGAAGGAACAGTCCAAGCTACAGCCTACCTGCGATGACACACAGGCGGTCGTCCTGCTTTTTGTTGGGATCAATACCGACTCCACAATAAGGTCGTCATGCAATTTAACCGCATTTTTTATTGTCCCGTCCGAACTTTTTTGAAGATGGTCCACCTTGATGTGGTTGATGACAAAATGACGATCCAAATGGGCCCTGGTTTCCTTTGAAAGATTTGTCATCTCTTCAAAACTATGGGCTCCTTTTATCCACAGCCATTCATATACCTGGGTACCACGGAATGCCTTTTCACCATTTTCCTTAAAAAATTCGCGAAGTTGTTCCTTTGATAGGGCACGGATATCTTTTTTTTCTGAAGCCATGGCGCAAAATTACGGCATTTTAAATCAACTGCCACTCTTTTCGTGTGAGCAGACGTCTTCATAATTAATTTAAAGGGAATCAATCAGTGCTTGACCACTATTTTTTTGGCCATGGAGTCGCCGGAATCGCCATCGTTAAGGAGAAGCAGATAAATCCCCTCCGGAAGGGATTCCACGGAAAGAGAATTCAGGGTGCTTGAAAAATCTCCTTGCCCAATTTCCTGTCCCATAATATTTGAGAACACGTAGGAAAGGCGCGGATAGCGGTAATTTTCCACGGTAAGGGTATGGTTGGCCGGATTGGGATAAATTTTCAGATCGCCCGTAAATTCAAAATTGGGAACGTTTAGAATATTTTGAAGGGTGCCAATAGATGTCTGCCCCGAATCTCCGGGATCTAACCAATCTCTTAACCGCTTTTCGGGCAGTGTCCCATCCCAGGAAACTCCAAACCGTCCGTAGAGATCGTATTCGTGATTGCCCAAGACCCCGTCACAGCCGGCACCCCCAGCATAAAGCTGACCGATAATTTTTCCGTCTTGATTAAATAGAGGAGAACCCGAGGACCCGGTTTCGGTTGTGCCCAACTCCCAGCCGTTGCCAACGCCATGCTGCCCTCCACCTATAAGCCAGACCTTGGTGCCGTTGGCATCGATTTTTTCAGCTCCGGAATCATCGCGGCAAATTTTCATAATATCGCCATTGGGATGGTGAATGCCCACTTCAAAGAGGGGATCTGTTTCAGAATTATCCCAGCCGGCAAAAGCCACATCCCATGAATCGGGAATGTCATTGTTCAATTTTACCAAGGCAAAATCGCTAAGGGAGTTATTCGAAATTAATTGTGCCCCACTCATGGTAAAATTGGTCTGCAAATCGCCACTTGGCTCCCCCGTGCCACATGATGGCATGGGGCTTACCCAATTGAAGCGAAAACTCCACAAGGCCGGATTGCTGTTTTCCAGACAGTGGTTGGCAGTAAGAACATAAGGTGTTTTATCTTCTTGGGTATTATTGATAAGCACGGCCGAACACAGAAACCCATTGCCCAAATTTAGCATGGCAACCGCTTTTTTAAGAATCTCCTTTTTGGTGTCAAAATCCTCTCCAACAGGGCAGTTAACATCGTAATTGCAATCGCCGGAAGTATCAAAACCGCGAGACCCGTTTTCTGTGGTGAAGACCTTGCCCATTCGATAGCCGTGGATAACACTCAGCACTTTTAAATTGGGGGTGCCGGTTATTCCGGGCGGTTGGTAGTATTCCAGCCAGATGGTGTCGCCTTGGACAAACCAAGTGCCTATTTGATTCTTGTCGTTATTATCGGTGCTGGTAAATGTGTCGGTAAGATCTGAATGTTCCGAATTGTAGAGTTGAAGTCTACTGCCCTTTGGAAGATTAAATTCACTAAAGTTTACGCTTAGGTTAAGGGCTTGTGGAGAGCTTATAACCGCCTGCCATATCTTTCCGCCGTTTGGCAATTCCGTCCATAATCCGTGATGCCTTATATCCAAGGAAATAGCCCGCTCAATGCCATATCGCCAAGGATTGTTTTTATTCCGGTCGTTTAAGCTGTCCTGATGTGCAATCAGGGAAAAATCCAGGGGAGAAAGTTGTATGGTTTCGGGATATTCCTGCAGTTTCAAATCCCAACTTTCGGGCACAGGACCCGGTGCCCCTTGTGCAAACAACGTACAAGAGCTTAGAAAAAATACCAAGAGTAGTGTAATTTTTCTGACCATAAAAATGGAATAACAGCATTGGGTATTGTTTGTCTAAAGTAATTTATTATTTCCACAATTGAAAATCAATCCCTTAAAATTAAAAAATCCCGACGCAAATCGGGATTTTTTTAATTTTTTTTCGCTGAGCGTTTAGATTATCAGCATTGCATCGCCATAGCTGTAAAAGCGATATTTCTCCTTAATTGCCTCGGCATAGGCCTCTTTGATAAATTCATGTCCGGCAAAAGCGGAAACCATCATCAAAAGAGTGGATTTCGGAATATGGAAATTGGTTACCATTGCATTGGCAATACTAAAATCATAAGGTGGAAATATAAATTTGTTGGTCCACCCCACAAATGGATTTAAAGTGTGGTTGGAAGACACCGAACTTTCCAAAGCTCTCATAGCGGTAGTCCCCACGGCGCAAATACGTTTTTTCTTGGCAATTCCGGTGTTGACAATCTCGGCTGCCTGAGGTGTGATAATCATCTCCTCAGAGTCCATTTTGTGTTTGGACAGATCTTCCACCTCTACGCTGCTAAAAGTGCCCAATCCTACATGCAAGGTAACCTCTGCCACGTTTACACCTTTTATTTCTAGGCGTTTTAGCAAATGTTTTGAAAAGTGAAGACCGGCGGTAGGAGCGGCGACCGCACCTTCATTTTTGGCAAATATTGTTTGGTAGCGCTCTGCATCCTCAGGCTCTACGTCGCGTTTAATGTATTTGGGCAACGGCGTTTCCCCGAGTTCGGTGAGTTTGTTGCGAAAGTCCTCATACGAACCGTCAAACAAAAAGCGGAGGGTTCTTCCGCGGGAAGTGGTATTATCAATTACCTCGGCCACCAAAGATTCATCTTCGCCAAAGTAAAGCTTGTTGCCAATTCTAATCTTTCTCGCCGGATCAACGAGTACATCCCATAGCCGGGTTTCCGGATTGAGCTCGCGAAGGAGGAAAACCTCAATCCGCGCGCCGGTCTTTTCCTTGTTCCCAAAAAGTCGGGCCGGAAAAACCTTGGTATTGTTGGTGATAAGAACATCATCCTCGTTAAAGTAATCGATCAGATCCTTGAACATTTTATGCTCAATGGTTTGCTCTTTTCTATTGAGGACCATCAAACGGGATTCGTCCCTGTTTGAAGCTGGATATTCGGCCAATAATTCTTGTGGAAGGTTAAAATTGAAATTAGAAAGTTTCATTCCCATTATGCGTTCTGTGTGTTAAATTTCGAAGGCTGCAAATATACAACCTGCGGAGGGGCGTTGTCAAGTAAATAGGACTTTATTATTCAGAAGAATGAAGGAAAAAAGACAAAAATCCTTTTTATGATTGAAAAAATCTTAAAAAGAAGCCAAAATTTAAAACTTTCATTTCAAAATTTTTATTTGAACGAAGGTTTAATTCCCATTTTTTCAAAATCCTTCCAAAAATGGGGATAGGATTTGGACACCACTTGCGGATTTTCGATGGCTAAGGAAGTAACGGCCGCCAAAGGGGCAAAGGCCATGGCCATTCTGTGGTCGCCATAGGTGGCAATCTCTTGTCCGGAGCGGATTTCCGTCTGGCGGTTTACCGTTATTGACTGTGCATCTATTTGAACCTCGGCTCCCAGTTTTTCCAATTCCGTTTTTAATGCCACCAGTCTGTCTGTTTCTTTTATTTTTAAGGTTTGCAGACCACTTAATCTACAGGGAATTCCCAGTGCAAAACAGCTCACCGCCAACGTCTGCGCCAGGTCTGGAGTGTTGGCCAGATCCATGTGAAATTTTTGGGAAAGAGCAGTGTTATTTTTCTCGATAAGAATACTTTCCGCACTGTCGTTGAAATTTATGGAAACCCCCAGGTTTTCGAATATTGCCGGCAAGGCGGAATCTCCTTGAAGGCTATGGCGTGAAAAATATGAAAGATTAACCTGGGCATCGGGGGAAAGTGCCACCAGGCTAAAAATGTAGGAAGCAGAGCTCCAGTCAGACTCCACCGTAATTTTTTTCGGTTTAATCTCGGAAACAGGAGAAATGGCGATTCTATTTCTTTTAAACCCGGCCTCAATTCCCAAATCTTTCAACAATTGAAGGGTCATCGACAAGTATGGCGCGGAAACAACTTCGCCTTCCAAAGCAATTTCCATTCCCATGGGCAATTTGGGCGCAATGAGCATGAGCGCCGTAACAAATTGGCTACTCACCGAGGCCGAAATGGTTACTTTACCACCCGCGATACGCCTTCCGCGAATTTGCAGAGGGGGAAAACCGTCTTCTTTCAAATAGTCAATTTCCGCCCCCAAGTGGCGCAGGGCATCGACCAAAGGGGCAATAGGCCTTTTCCGCATACGCGCGCTGCCGGTAAGAACAATGTTCCTACCCTCTTCCGAAGCGAAATAGGCAGTGAGAAATCGCATGGCCGTGCCGGCCTGTCCTACATCTACCGTACCTGATTTCTCCCGAAGGCCTTGGGCCAAAACAAGAGTGTCGTCACTGGTAGACACATTGGCAATTTGAATGTTAGGGAATTGAGCCTGTAGCACCAATAATCTATTGGAAATACTCTTGCTACCGCCAATTTTTATCCAGATATCTTTTTGTGAAGGGGGAATATATTCCAGGAACGCCTTCATCTTTTCTTGTCGCCTTCCTTTATTTTAGAGCGAAATTTTCCGAAGGTGACAAAAAATCCATAGACAAAGCCTGCCACGCAGAGGGTAAGAAAAAAAACCAGGGGGTTTCTTTCGGTGAAATAGGCTATTTCAAATCCTTCAATGGCCCATTTGATCACGGTGAACAACAGGGCGAACGCTATTGCCAAGGAAAAAACCGACTTCCAAAATCCTTTCGTATTGATTACCCTTTTCAGCATCTATTTTAGTTTTTCGTTGCTGTGATGCCTATTGTGGTCGCGTTGGGTTTTGATATCCAGTTTTTTTTGGAAGGCTTCCTCCAAATCCACGCCCGTTTGGTTGGCAAGACAGAGCACCACAAAGATAACATCTGCCAGCTCCTCGCCCAAATCCTTATTTCGATCGCTTTCCTTTTCGCTCTGTTCGCCGTAGCGACGGGCAATTATGCGGGCCACCTCGCCTACTTCCTCGGTGAGCTGGGCCATATTGGTAAGCTCATTGAAATATCGCACGCCGTGTTGTTTTATCCATTCGTCCACGGCCCGTTGGGCATTTTTTATATCCATCATGTTTTTATTAGAACCACTTTTTCCTTTTCCTTGGACACACAAAGTTCGAAGAATTTTTTCAAATTGGCATACTCATGGGCGGCAATAAAAGATTCGTTTATTGCCCATTCCACCGAAAGCTGTAATTTTTGGCCCATTTCATTGATTGCATAACGGTAGCTCCCCAGATTGCCCTCTAGGTTATATACCACTCCTTCGGGCATGCTCTCCACCTTATACCCTTCGGGCAAATCGATGGTTACAATGTATCGGTCTTTTATGGGAAATTCAAAGTCCACGGGATATTCGCGGGTTTCGGCCTTTAAAGGATTTTCCTTTTTCGCCAAAAAGCTTAGGGGCGAGAAAAACAGCTTACCTCCCACCTCTTCCACTGCACCCGCAGCTTCAAAGTCATAAGCCATGGCAAGGGGCTCATAAATGGCATTGATGTTTTCAAAATCCACATTGGAAATATCGGTACCCGAAACACTTTTTTCAATAGTCTTCCGCTGGGCGTCGCTTTCAAGGCCGCGGAATTGCGAGCGATATTGATGGGCATAATTTCCGGAAAACCTATTCTGAACCTTTCCGCTCAAGGACATATCTTCATTGATTGTCGCCGAAACCATGCTGCTCTTTATGGCAGGAATTCGCGAGCGCAAGGATATCCAATCGGAATAATCTTCGGCAACCAAGATACGGCCTTCGCCATTGATCACTTCGGAGCGCAGCACGCCGATATTTGCATTTTTGTTGGTGGCATCCAACAAAATAGAGCCCGATGGAAGTTCTACCGCGGCAATAACATAATTAAAACCGGTACGTGTGGGGAACAACGGAAATCCGTGCGACTTCGTGCTCACCAAAACCGGGCTGGCCTGCAGGTTTGCATAACGCAACATGGATATGAGCATCAGGTTGATATCGGCCACATTTCCCACTTCCTTTTTGTAGGCGTTCTTTACGCCCTCATTGGTAAAATAACCGGTATATCCGTTCCAGGTCATTTTGTTCATAACAAAAAAGAAGATGCGGACGAGTTTTTCTTCTGGCTTGGTCACTCCCTCCAAAAGCCTGTCCACGTCCTTTTCAAAAAAGTTGCGCTTATCCAGCTCTCCGCCAAACAAGTCGGTCTTATAAATACTTCTTGACACATCGGCCCAGGTAGTGGCATAGGTTTTAATCGAGCTGCCGGGAAATTCGGTAAAGCTCATTTCAAATTGCATGGCTCCTGTATAGTTGTTGATATTACCGGCAAAGGCCTCTTCTTTGAGCGATGGCACTTTTTCCACGTCAATATTATAGGTGGTTTCGGTAAATTTTACTTGCACAAGCTCGGTTTGCGAACGCATTTCGGTCAGGCGGGCATTGTCGCGATGGGTGTAGCTGAAGGTCATGCTGCGCTCGTGGTCTTCTGTTTTCATATCAATGGGAATCCAACCCCGTTGATGGGTTTTGTAATGAAAATATTCCGGGGTTTTAAACATTACGGTAGCCTTGTCTACCGGAATTTTTTCCTGAAGCCTAAACGCGTCGATATTAAAGATAAAGGGCGAATTGATGGTGTATTTGTACTCCACCACACATCCCTCACGCACGTCGGGCATGGCGATTTTTGTCTGCGACAAGTATTTGGTGGTTTCCTGCTCAAAAATTCCATCGTTGCGCAGCTTTACCTTTTCCATCTTTCCATTTTCGTCCAGATAATACGTGTATCCGCGCAATCCCTGCAATTTGTCTTCTTCGTAACCGCTCTTGTACAGGTCAACGGTAATATTGGCCCAATCAAAACCTTCCTTGTTGTAGATTTTTACCCGTTCAAAATAATCGGTTACCAAATACCAACCGGAACTGGCGGTGTATTGAAATTCGCTTTTGGTCTCGCGATATAGTACGGCAGCATTTGCCGAAGGGTCAACAGGATGTTCTTTTTGCTGAAGCTCTTCTTTGGAAACCTTGCCAAATTTAAAATTTTGGGCCTGTACCAGGGAAAAGATGCCGAGGGAGAAAAGTAGGAATAATGATAATGATTTCATAAAGAACTTATTGGATGTTATTTTTTAAAAGAATCTTGGTCTTGTCCAGCCTGCTGGTGGATCGACGGAATTCGCGATACTTTTCGTATTCCGAAGGGGGGAATTCGCCGCTGTTTATTTGCAATTTTCGGGTATAGCGCAGGGAAGAATCGGGCAATTGCTCAAAATTTATTTCGTATTCCCCAAATTCCGATTTTAAAACCGTGGGTTCGGGGAGTCCTGAAATGGAGAATTCGGCGGGAATTTTTACGATGACCGTGTCGATATCCACATATCCGCGTTCAATGGCCAGATCTTGTTTTCGGTCAATAATTCGCGGAGGGATATAGGTGTTTTGGTTAAAAAGATTTGGCGTAAACAAAAAATCTTCTCCCACGGCATTGGCAGCGCGAGGAATTTTTAATTTCAGGTTTTCGGTAAACGCAATTTTCTCCCTATCGTTGATATGGTCAATAGATTCAATTTCAAAACCATTGATATTGCTCCATCGATTTTTGTAAAAATTTTCCAAGTCCTCCTTTTTTTTCTTCGGAAGCATAAACTTATGTCCGTATTGCACTCCAAAGGAAACACCCTCAAATTCGGCAGAGGCGTTGCCCTCTACATCGAGCAGAATGGTAATCTCATTGTGCTGAAGGCTTTCCGCCGCCCTGTATTTCTTTGTGTGCATTATCTTCCCGCCCTCGGGGGTAATGGCCAGCACCTGGCGATCATCGGTAGTGCCGGCTATAAATCCGTAGGGGGTGTCCTGGCTGGTGCATTCAAGCCAGGTAACTTCGTCGCCGTCTGGAATTCCCAAGATTACGTGGTCTCCTTGGATGGAGGCAAAGTCCTCCAACAGATCCAATCTTCTTCTATCACCGTACAGGATGGTATAATAGGAAGGCACTCCCACGGCATCCAATAAAACTTTGGTGTAGTTTGTCAAGGCTTTGCAATCGCCATAGCTCAATTGGTCCACCTCTCTGGCCGGCATAGGTTGCCACCCGCCGATACCAATCTGTATGCTGATATAACGCACTTTATTCTGAACGTATTGATAGATTTTACGGGCCTTGGCTTCATTGGTGGGCTCGTTTGCCACCAACATCCTTACCCTCTCCACGGTAGCTTCGGGAATTTCCTGGACATCGTCCAATAGCGATTTTTCCATCCACGTACCAAATTCGGCCCAGGAACTGGCGGTTCCCCTTGTGCCTTTCAGCGTAAAACGATCCAATGCCACGCGGACCATCGGTATAATCTTTTGAATAATAGGACCCTGTTCTTCATATTTTACCGATTTTAAATTGGAGGCGGTAAAGATAAATTCATCGGGCATTTCAGAAATGGAAATGTTGTAACCATCTAAATTCTGTTTGTGGTATCTGGGCTTATTGGCGGGATCGAATCGGATTCGGTATTCGCTGCTCAACACGCTTTGGGTATAGCCGCCAATAGGGTTCCAACTGGGAATAAATGCGGTGTCGCCAGATTCCGTTTCACTTTCAAAAACGGCGATATACGGATATGAGGTGGGTGTGTAATTGAGAAACATAACCCGATCATCGGAATACATATTGAACCCCGTCCTGCTAATATCGCCAAAGTGCTTTTTCTTGTAACGATGCTTCTCCTTGCCAAATGCGTCGTAAATCCACGCGTCTATTTTTTTTATCCGCGAATTGTCGTCATAGTATTCGGCCAGGCTCAGGGCATGATCTCCCATTTTGTTAAGTACGGCGAGAACAATTCTTTTCTTGATCTTTCTCTTTTCAATATCGGTAACGTCCACAATCACCGATTCCTCGAGAACAACACTATTGGCATTTTCAGTATATTCCTTGGGAATGGAAAGAATGGAATATTCCTTCTGGGGAAAGCATGGGGCCGTACACAAAAGCAGTGCGAGGCATAAAACGATTTTCATGACGGTATTCTTTGAGAGTGGGAGGTCTAGGGGAATGGCACCCAAATATTTTAATTTTCTGGGCACAAGATACAAAGATTGACAAAAAGTTAAAAGAAAGTTAAAAGAGTTTTTATTCTTTTTGCCTGGAATCTATCCAAATGGTCACCGGACCATCGTTGACCAGAGCCACGTCCATCATGGCTCCAAAGCTTCCCTGGACCACATTTGACGCCGTTTCCAGCTCCAATTGCCGAATAAATTGGGTGTATTTGGGAATGGCGTTTTCGGGTTTGGCGGCTTTTATAAACGATGGACGGTTTCCTTTTTTCGTAGTGGCATGAAGGGTAAATTGGCTGACCACCATGCACGCTCCGCCCACATCTTTCACCGACAGGTTCATCGCTCCTTTTTCATCTGAAAATATGCGCAGATTGGCAATTTTTCGGCAGAGCCACTCTATGTCTTCCGTAGTATCAACCTCTTCAATACCCAGAAAAAGGAGGAGGCCAGGGCCTATTTCGGAATAAATTTTCCCCTCAATGGTTACCGATGCAGATTTCACCCTTTGGATAAGCACTCTCATACATTGTGTTTTATTATTCCGAAGAATAGATATCTTTTCTATAATTATCCTCCTCGCCCTCGAGAATTTGTAGGTAACTTTTATATCGCGACCAGGCAATTTCCTCGTTTTCCAGAGCTTCCTTCACCGCACATTGCGGTTCTTCCAGGTGAAGGCAGTTGTGAAACTTGCAATTTTCCTTTAGCCGAAAGAATTCGGGAAAATAATTGGCCACCTCCTCCCGATCCATTTCCACAACGCCAAAGCCTTTTATTCCGGGCGTGTCAATAATTTGGCCTCCAAAGGATAGATCAAACATTTCGGCAAAGGTGGTGGTGTGCTGTCCTTGCAAATGTTGTTCGGAGATTTCAGCAGTTTTCAAGTTAAGTCCCGGTTCCAGCGCATTGACCAAGGTAGATTTACCCGTGCCACTATGGCCCGAAAAGACGCTTACCTTGTCTTTCATCAAGGCCCTCACCTTTTCGACATTTTTGCCGGTCAAGGCCGAAATTCCAATACATTGGTATCCTATCTCTCTGTAAAGTGCAGCGAGGTATCTTATTTCGTCCAGCTCGGCTTCGGAATAACTGTCTATTTTATTGAAAAGGATAACCGCTTCAATGTGATAAGCCTGGGCCGTTACCAAAAACCGATCGATAAAAGTGGTAAAAGTGGGGGGATTGTTCAAGGTGACCAACAAAAATGCCATATCAATGTTGGCCGCAATAATATGGGTCTGCTTGGAAAGATTTACTGACTTTCGGATGATGTAATTCTCTCTGGGCTCTATTGCTGAAATCACTCCGGTAGCTTCCTCGCCTTTTTTGTCCAATTCAAATTGCACGTGGTCTCCCACGGCAACCGGATTTGTGCTCTTGATGCCACCAATCCGGAATTTTCCCTTGATTCGGCAGTTGTAGAAAGTGCCATTTTCCGCTTTTACGGAATACCAGCTGCCGGTAGATTTATAAACGGTGCCCCTCATAAGGTGAAATTGTTACAGTTGGCAAGTTACAAGATTCTTGTTAAGCGGATAAAAAATAAAAAAGAAGAAACTAAAAACATTCCGAATAAAGAAACTGTGATTTTCCTCAATCCTTCATCACATTTTTTTGATGGTCTATTGATTCTTGGTGAATGGCCTTGTAGATATCCAAAACAAAAGCTTCGCTTAGATGGTTTTGTTTGCCTTCAATGATCATCCGCTCCATGATTTCGTTCCAGCGTTTCACCTGTAGAATGGCCACATTGTTTTTCTTTTTCAGGCTGCCAATGTCGTCTACTATGCGCATACGTTTTCCCAGGAGGCCCATAATTTGATCATCGATCAGATCTATTTGGGTGCGCAGGGTTTCCAATCTGTTTTTGAATTCAACGGCATCGCCTTCTGCCTTCCGCACTTTGAGATTTGTGGTGATCTCTGCCAACCTTTTCGGCGTAATTTGTTGTTGCGAATCGCTCCAGGCATTGTCCGGATCGGGATGGGTCTCTATCATTAACCCATCGTAATTCAGATCGAGGGCAGTTTGGCAAAGTTCAAAAATAATGTCGCGCCGCCCGGCTATATGTGAGGGATCGAGAATTAGAGGCAGATCGGGAAACCGGTTCTGCAGATCGATTGGGATTTGCCACTCGGGATTGTTTCTGTAGCGGGTTTTTTCATAAGTGGAAAAACCGCGATGGATAACCCCGAGCTTTGTTATTCCCACCTCATAGAACCGTTCTACCGCCCCAAGCCACAATGCCAGGTCGGCATTTACCGGATTTTTCACCAACACAATCTTGTCGCTGCCCTTAACGGCGTCGGCTATTTCCTGTACGATAAAGGGCGAAACAGTGGAACGTGCGCCTATCCATAAAATATCCACATCGTGTTCCAAGGCCAAGGATACGTGCTGGGCATTGGCCACTTCGGTAGCCGTCATTAAACCGGTTTCTTCCTTGGCCCTTTTCAGCCACTTTAGACCCTTGGCGCCCACGCCCTCAAAATTTCCCGGGCGCGTACGGGGCTTCCACACTCCGGCGCGCATTACCGTGGCGTCGGTCCCCTGCAATTGATGCGCCACCTCCAGCATCTGCGCTTCCGTTTCAGCGCTGCAAGGACCCGCAATCACCAATGGATGGGTCAATTGCAAAGCGTCTAGCCAATTTTTTAATGTTTTTGAATTTTGCATAAAATATTCGGAAAAAAGAAAAGTCCCAAAGAAGGGACCGCCAATCTGTTTACTTAACCATCTTACCACCAACACTTGGCAAAAGTAGAGGACGACAAGAAGGAAAAGATTTTTATGGATGCTAAAGTAGCCAATAATTGTGATTTGCTTTCGTTTTTTAATAAATTTTAATGATTTTATGGCATTCCTGCACCAACAATTTTTATGTAGTTTTGTCACCAACACATCATGTCCATAACAGTAGAAAAAATCAGCAAGACGTACGGCGACCAGAAAGCTCTGGACGGCGTTTCCTTCAGTATAGAGGCTGGCGAAATAGTAGGTTTTCTCGGCCCCAATGGCGCGGGAAAATCTACAATGATGAAGATTTTGACCACCTACCTGCAGGCATCGGAAGGCCGGGCGGTTGTCAATGGATATAATGTTAACAGCGAACAAATGGCGGTGAAGAAGAGCATTGGTTATCTTCCCGAACACAACCCGCTATATTTAGACATGTACGTAAGGGAATACCTTCTCTTTAATGCGGAAATCTACAAAATCCCCAAAGAAGAGGTGGAACCCGTACTTGCCAAAACCGGCTTGACTCCAGAGGCAAACAAAAAAATAGGTCAACTCTCAAAGGGCTATCGCCAGCGGGTAGGACTGGCCAGTGCCCTGCTCCACGACCCACAAATCCTAATACTCGATGAGCCTACAACCGGATTGGACCCAAACCAGTTGATTGAAATTAGACAATTGATAAAAAACGTGGGGAAGAAAGAAGGTGACAGCGGAAACGGAAAAACCGTACTGCTCTCCACCCACATCATGCAAGAAGTGGAGGCCATTTGCGACCGGGTAATTATAATTAACAAGGGTAAAATTGTTTTGGATGAAAAGCTGGATGACCTAAAGAAGAACCAAAAACAGATCATAGAAGTGGAATTTGATTACAGGGTGGAGGAAATTGCCTTGCAGCAACTTCCATCCATCGAGAATATTGAAAACCCGGCCGGCTTTGTCTATCATCTCCATTTTGCAACCGAACGCGATATGCGGGGAAAAGTTTTCGATTTTGCCCATGACAACGGACTGAAAATCCTTCAATTGCATCAGAAAAACATTACCTTGGAAAAACTCTTTGTCCAGCTCACTTCAAAATAAGCGCGCACCTCACTGCTGTTTCCACGTCTCTTATCGGGAATAAACCGTTAATTTAACATCCATGCTTTCCATTGTAATTCCGGTTTATAACGAGGCAGAAGGAATAGCGAATTTCATAAATCGGCTTCAGCTCAATCTGGCGCGTCCTGAAGATTGCGAACTCATTTTGGTGGATGGCGGAAGCGATGACGGAACCGGAAACATCTTAAAGAACATTCAAGGAGAACAAGGGAATAAAGCTTCCACCGTTGTTCACATCAAAATTGTTTCTTCCAAAAAAGGCCGTGCGCGACAGATGAACCGCGGGGCCCATCATGCGCAAGGAGAGATTTTATATTTTCTTCACGCCGACTCCCTTCCTCCCAAAAATTTTGACGTTTATATCCGCACAGAAATTGAAAAAGGAAATCCCGCGGGCTGTTTTAAGATGAAATTTGACAGTAGCCATTGGTGGCTGCGATTGGCAGGATGGCTGACCAAATTTTCCTGGAAAATCTGCAGGGGCGGCGACCAGAGCCAATTTATCACCAAGAGCTTGTTTACTGAAATTGGCGGCTTTGACGAAAGGTATATTGTTTATGAAGACAATGTTTTGATTGACGAGCTGTTCAAAAGAAAAAAATTTGTTGTCATTCCTCACTCCCTTATTACCTCGGCAAGACGGTATCAACAAAATGGGATTTGGACATTGCAATACCATTTTTGGATAATCCACTTAAAGAAATGGCTGGGTGCCGATGCAGGTTCTCTATCTAAATACTATTCGAAGCATATAGGAAATGGAAATTCAGCGAGAATAAATTAAAGGCCTTAAGCAAATTAATACACGGCCGATTAAAAGCACTGTCATCAAATAGGAAGTTAACACCGCAAATAATCCATCCCCAAAGAAATTGCGTACATTTAAAACCTACGGAATTTCCGCCAAATAATTTTATGGAACAAATTGTCATCATTGGTAACGGAATAGCGGGTATTACCGCCGCCAGACACATCAGAAAGATGTCTGACAAACGGATAACCATTGTCTCTGCCGAAACCGATTATTTCTTTTCCCGTACCGCACTCATGTATGTGTATATGGGCCACATGCGTTGGGACGACATCAAACCATACGAGGACTGGTTTTGGAAAAAAAACCATCTGGAACTAAAAAAGGGCTATGTGCAAACCGTGGACACGGAGAACAAAACCCTCCATTTTAAGGAAGGCGAAACGCTTTCCTATGATAGGTTGATTCTGGCTACCGGCTCCACCACCCAATCGTTTGGGTGGGAGGGCTTGGGTTTAAACGGAGTGCAGGGCCTGGTAACAAAACAGGACCTGGAACTGCTGGAAAAAAATGCTCCCAACAAGGAAAAATGTCCCCATGCGGTTATCGTGGGAGGTGGCTTGATAGGTATAGAAATGGCAGAAATGCTCAAGACCCGTGATATTAACGTAACCATGTTGGTTCGCGAGCCTGCTTTTTGGGAAAATGCGCTCCCAATGCCAAATTCTGAAATGTTATCCAAACACATTCTTTCACACGGAATAGATCTACGGCATCATTCCCAACTCGACAAAATAATTGGAGACGACAAGGGAAATGTCAGGGCCGTGTTGACAACTTCGGGCGAGGAAATTCCATGCCGCGTGGTGGGAATTGCCACCGGGGTAAAGCCCAATATTGATTTTCTTAAAGAATCAAACATAGATACCGACAGAGGAATTTTGGTCAACAGACAATTACAGACCAATATTCCTGAGGTTTATGCCATTGGCGATTGTGCCCAGCAGCGCGAACCAATTGGCAAACGGCCGGCAATAGAAGCGGTTTGGTACACCGGCAGGATGATGGGCGAAACCGTAGCCCAAACCATCTGTGGAAATCCGATGGAATACAATCCAGGTCCGTGGTTCAACAGTGCCAAGTTTTTCGATATTGAATACCAAACCTATGGCTGGGTGCTTCCCCGGGCGATAAAAAAGGAGGAGGAATACCAATTCCATTGGAAATTCCGTAGCGGCCTAAAAGCCATAACCGTTTCCTACCACCGAGAAACCAGTGAGTTTTTAGGGATCAATACCTTCGGAATCAGAATGAAACACCAGATTTTTGATAAATGGCTAAAGGAAAGAAAACCCGTAAAATACGTAATCGAACACCTGGGCGAAGCAAATTTTGATCCAGAGTTTTATAGGAGGTATGAAAAGGATATAAAAACAGAGTTTATGGCCGAAAAAGAAAAAGCGTAATTTTAAAATAGAAAAATTCAGACCCTTTTAGACGGGGAAACTATTTGTAGCCTGAAGGTCCGAAAATCTTTTAAAAATCGGCAATAAGTGCAATGTCTAAACCCCAAAGTCTTTGAGACCTCTTTAGGGTTTGGGAAACAATAAAATAAATACTCGAATGAGCACAATACAACGAAATATGTCCCTCACGGGAGAACCCCCGAAGACCATCAATACCCAGCAGAAAATAGCATCGGCTCTAGGACTTTTGGGGCTTTCGGTATTGGTTTTGGCTATTTTCAATGTTGGATTTCCCAATAAAACTCTGTGGTTGTCGCTATCGCTTTCGGCCATAGCCGCTGGAACGGTATGGTTTTCCGTGGCTGCCTATGCCCACGAACAACCGGGGATTAAAAACGATGGGGTATATTTTAAGTCTCTTACTTCACGCGGTTTTTGGGCGTGGATTTTAGGGATTGGGCTTACCCTTTTTTATATTTTGTTGTACTGGTTTCCACAATACCTGGGGCTTTCGCAAAATGGCAACAACACAGGAATCGTTGCCCTCTTTGACCCCTTGAGCAGATTTATCAGCGGGAATCCGGCTAGCCAGTGGTTTGTTTACGGCACACTTTACACCTTGGCCATACTTGCCTTCGGCATAAAATTTCTTCTGAAATACCGACACAATCCGTATGAGCGTCTCCGCACCTTTTCGGTTATGTTTTTTCAGTTGGCCTTTGCATTTTTAATTCCCGAGCTTATGCTGCGCCTCAACAGCCCTTCATTTTCCTTGCCTTATTACGACCTTAAAAACATTTGGCCTCTCAATTACTACAATTTTGAACAATATCGGGTAGATGATTTTATTTCTGCAGGCGATATTGGACTGGCCCTGCTAATTTTTGGAGTGGCTTCCATCTTGATCATCACCCCTATTCTCACCTATAAATACGGGAAACGATGGTATTGTAGTTGGGTCTGCGGCTGCGGCGGATTGGCGGAAACCGCTGGCGATCCTTTTCGACATCTAAGCGACAAGCGATTGGTGGCCTGGAAAATTGAACGGTGGGTAGTACACAGCGTATTGGTATTTGTAGTGGTGATGACCACGGCGGTGGTGTACAGCTACCTTGGAGACGACCCCTCCAAATACTGGCTTACCCGCAATGCATTTTTAATAGGGGTGGCCGTATTGTTGACCGCCGTTTTCCTTTGGGTTTGGATATACAAGAGAAAGGAGCTTCAAAAAGATGCCAAAATAGGTGCAATAGGCTATTTTGTAATTATCATTGCCCTGATTTTACTGCATTTTGGCTCCGACATAAAATTATTTCTCTTTGATGCCGAAACATTGCGGGCTTCCTATGGCTTTTTGATCGGTGCCGTGTTCAGTGGCGTTATTGGAGTGGGATTTTATCCCATCTTCGGCAACAGGGTATGGTGCCGATTTGGCTGCCCCATGGCCGCTATACTCGGCATTCAGCAACGTCTGTTCTCCAAGTTTAGAATTACCACCAATGGGGGCCAATGCATTAGCTGCGGAAACTGCTCCACCTACTGCGAAATGGGTATCGACGTGCGTGCCTATGCCCAAAAAGGCGAAAACATTATCAGAGCCAGTTGTGTGGGTTGCGGAATCTGTTCGGCGGTTTGTCCACGCGGGGTTTTGAAATTGGAAAATGGCCCCCTGGAAAACCGAATCGATTCCCAAGAAGTTTTACTGGGAAATGACCTAGACTTGATGAAGTTTGTCAACCGATAAACACGTTGAAACATGAAATACCCATTCCTCATATTTCTATCGTTATTCTTGTGCGCCGCAAGCCTTTCCGGCCAAACCCTGGCACAATTACTGCAGAAATACAACCGGCACAGCGTTCCTTATATTTCCGTGGGCGCGCTGCGCATGGAACAACAGTCGAAGACCCAGATAATCCTTCTCGATGCCCGCGAAGCACCGGAATTCGCGATAAGCCATTTGGAATCTGCCGAATACGTAGGATTCAATGATTTTTCAGACAAAGAATTTCTGATGAATTTTCCAGACAAGAACATTCCCATTGTGGTTTATTGCTCCTTGGGAATTCGATCTGAAACAGTAGCCGAAAAATTGAAAAAAGCAGGATATTCCCACGTTAGAAATCTCTACGGTGGTATCTTTGAATGGAAAAACAAGGGATATCCGGTAGTGGATTCCACGGGAATGGAAACGGAAAATGTACACGCCTATTCCAGACAATGGAGCAAATGGCTAAAAAGCGGAAATCCTGTTTTTTAAAGAGAATATTTCATATAACACCCACCATAAAAGATCTTTAAATGGCCTTATTATCTTCTACCAACACCGACAGCGACAACGAAATGGCCTTCGATTTTTACTTTCCCACTTCAAAAAAAGCCCTGATAATCTTTACGCGGAACCCTGAACTGGGAAAGGTAAAAACCCGCTTGGCCAAATCGGTTGGCGATGAGAGCGCCTTGGAAATTTATAAATTCCTGGTGCAGCACACAGCAGAAATCACAAAGGACCTCCCGGTGGATAAATATGTTTTTTATTCTGAAAAAATCCATCGCGACGACTATTGGAACCCGGATATTTTCAGGAAAAAGCTGCAGAGTGGCGCCGATTTAGGCGAACGGATGGAAAATGCCTTTGCCGAAATTTTTGCCATGGGATATCAAATGGCTATCATCATTGGATGCGATATGTACGACTGGGAAGACAACGACCTGGCCTCTGCTTTCAACCTGCTGCAACAGCACAAATTTATCATTGGCCCGGCCACTGATGGCGGGTATTATCTCCTTGGCATGAAGGAACCCCATCCACACCTATTTCACCATAAAACCTGGGGAGGCCCCTTGGTTTTTGAACAGACTTTGAAGGATTTTGCCACCGATGATTTTGCCGTGCTTCCGGAAAGGAACGACGTAGATTATTTTGCCGATATTCAAGACAAGGAAATTTTTCAACAGTTTTTACCTCCTCATTTGGACAATAAATTTTTATAGAGAAAATAATGCAAAAATATATTACACCCGCGGTGGAATTTCTTCGGCATCGCGGTTTTGAAAATCCAGAAGTGGGAATTATTCTCGGCACCGGCCTGGGAAAAATCCTGGACCACATGCAAATTGAATTTCAAGTGAGCTATAACCACATTCCCAATTTCCCTACAGCCACCGTGGAATTTCACAGAGGAAAACTTATTTATGGCACGCTTAAAGGGAAAAAAGCTGTGGTAATGCAAGGCCGATTTCACCTTTATGAAGGATATACCCTTCGCGAGCTGACCTTCCCCGTGCGCGTAATGCATCAATTGGGCATTAAGCACCTTTTGATCAGCAACGCTGCCGGGGCCATAAATCCCAACTTCAAAAAGGGGGATATTATGCTCATCGATGACCATATTAACCTTCAGGGAGGATCTCCATTGGCTTCTAGGGGGGTGGAGAAAATGGGAGAACGCTTTGTCGATATGAGTGCTCCCTATGATGCCGCCATGATGCGAATAATGGAAGCCATTGCTTCGAAAAAAAACCACGTGCTCCACAAAGGTGTATATGCCAGTGTAGTGGGGCCGCAACTGGAAACCCGTGCGGAATACCGATATCTTAAAACCATTGGTGCCGATGCGGTGGGCATGAGCACGGTTCCGGAAGTTATTGTCGCCAATCATTTAAATATACCCGTAGTGGCAGTTTCGGCACTGACGGATGAATGCGACCCCGATAATCTAAAGCCTGTAAATATTGAGGAAATCATAGCCATGGCCGCCAAGGCCGAACCCGTAATGATTTCCCTCTTTGAAGGCCTGGTCGCCCAATTGTGAACAGAAAAGCAATGGAAAAGTACAGCACCTTATTTTTTGAATCGTACAAAGGATACTTTAACTATCTGTGGAACGAGATTACCCATTTTCATTGGGAAAATTATTTCTACGGGCTGATTCTTGTTTCGTTGTTGGTATGGGCTTTGGAAATACTCTTTCCCTGGCGAAAAGATCAAAAGATTTTCAGGAAAGATTTTTGGTTAGACACGTTTTATATGTTCTTCAACTTCTTTTTGCTCAACCTTATCGTACTTATTTTTCTTTCAAACGCAACCGCACAGGCCCTGGACGATGTTTTGGGATTGGCAGGGCTTTCCGTGGCCCACTTTCAGGTTTTCGATGTTGATGTACTTCCGTATGGGGTAGGTTTGCTGATATTCTTTTTGCTTACCGATTTTGTTCAGTGGGGCACCCACATATTGCTTCACCGCGTTCCGTTTTTATGGAATTTTCACAAACTGCACCATTCCGTAACCGAAATGGGATTTGCTGCCCACTTGCGCTACCATTGGATGGAACCCATTGTCTATAAATCTATTTTGTATATCCCATTGGCCATTATCGGGGGTTTTGAAGTGCAGGCAGTGGCCATTGTGCATTTTTCCACACTGGCCATAGGCCATTTAAACCACGCAAATCTGGGTTGGGATTACGGTATTTTGAAATACATTTTTAACAACCCAAAGATGCATATTTGGCACCACGCCAAAGAACTGCCCGAAAACCATCAGTACGGAATGAATTTCGGAATAAGCTTGAGCCTTTGGGACTATATTTTTAATACCCATCACGTTCCCTATGACGGACGCGATATTCCATTGGGTTTTGAAGGAGATGATACTTTTCCGCAAAGTTTTGCAAAACAGATGATCTACACCGGAAAACCAAAATCTTCTGAAATGCGTAAATAACTGAAACCCTCAAGCATGAAAACATTTTTTAATCTCTTCGCCGTTTTTTTAATTACCGTATTTCTTCACGGCTGCAACCTTCTCTCTGCTGCAGGGCTGTCCAGCCAAGGCCAACCGGTAAAGCAAGTGGACCACGATTTGGCATCTGCCCCTGTTTCCGAAGGAAAAATAGACCATTCCACATGGAACAAACTGTTGCAAAAACACGTGGATACCAACGGGTGTGTCGATTACCAAGGATTTAAAAAAGACGAGAAGGCATTACTTTCATATCTGCAAATGCTAGCCGACAATGAACCCAACGAGGGATGGAGCGTGCAGGAATTGTTGGCTTATTACATCAATCTCTACAATGCCGCCACCGTAAACCTGATTGTGCAAAAGTATCCGATAAATAGCATAAAGAACATTGACGGGGCCTGGACAAAAGGGAGGGTGGCCGTTGGCAATTCAAGTCTTTCACTGGGAGGAATAGAAAACGGAATTTTGAGAAAAATGAATGAACCGCGTATTCATTTTGCCATCAATTGTGCTTCCATCTCCTGTCCGAAATTAATGGGAGAGGCCTATAGGGCAGAGAAGATTGACGAGCAATTAGACCGTGCTGCACGCGAATTTATCAACAGCGACAAAAACCGTATCACGGCGAAAAATCCCAAAGTTTCTTCAATTTTTGATTGGTACGCCAAAGATTTTAAGGTGAATGGCAAAACTGATGTCATTGGGTATATCAATAAATATTCCGAAACAAAAATCGCTACCGATGCCAGCCTTGATTATTTGGAATACAATTGGGATTTGAATGAGCAGAAGGAATAGAATAATTTTCCCTTTAATGGTGCTAGAATCCAAGCCCGCCAAAACCCTTCTTATCCTGGTTTTTACTGCTCAAGTTTTAACCGGAAGACAATTTCTCTTCATTTAAAAATCACTCAAAAATTAACCGTCCTCTGTACAATTCTTCCACGGCAATTTCGGGTGGCCTATTTTTGGAGATTACATCACCTATACTCACAATCTTTCCCTTAATGGACTGTTGCGGATTGACCACCATAGGTCCTGTACTTCTGTGATAGAGGCTGAGATTTTCCACAACAAGATCTTCGGCATAAATCCTACAGTTTCCGGCAAAGAGCCCGAAGTTGGCATTTGTGGCAGTGCCCTGCAGGTAAAATTTGGAAAGTCCGTTTGCCACCACGTGCAGGTTTTCCACATCCAGAGTTAATTTAAAATCGCCGTCGGTATGGTATAGATCGTCCTCGGCCTGGTCTTCGGAGAGGAGGGTTAAATTCAAATACCGCAAGGTGCCGATGCTTTCGATAGCATATCCTGTACTGCTGCGGATTTCCGAAATATCGGGGGCGGTAATGTACACTTTGGTAAGTTGGTAATCCCGTACGAGATTGCAGGCGTTTTTATTTCGAATTTGCAACAGGCCATCGTTAACGTCCAGACTAATATCATTTAAAAGATTCTCCCCAGTTTCCACCACCACCTTTTGCTCCGGACCTTGCGAGATAAACACCTTTGTCCGTTCCCAGATGAGCAATCGGGAAAACGGTGGCACTTCCACCTCTCGCTGCACAATGGTGCCAGCCGTCTGAATGCAGTCCCAGCTATTTTCCGAACTACAGCCCATTATGGCAATCAAGCCAAACAAAAGGAAAAATTTCTTCATAATGCAATTCTTTTAAAACCCACCTAACTACAGTCTCACCCCCAGCCCAAATTCCACTGCTTCGGCTTTGGCCCAATGGGCATGTACGGTAACCGTGGCAAAAAACCTATCTTGATATAAGTATCTTTTTAAACCCAAACGGTTGTAAACGCGGTTCTCAAATTTGTAGGGCCAATAAAGATAATACCCCAACTGCGAAACAAAGTCTACCCTATTAAACCGCCATTCGTGGCCTATGAAGACTCCAACCCGTTTATAATCCTCCTCGCCTGAAAGACCATCCTCGGGGAAGGCAATGGACCGGTACGTGATCAATTCCTTTAAAAATGTAGAAAAATACACATCCACTCCCCCTTGAAACGAACTCTTGAAATTGATGCGCTTGTCCACAAAAGCCGAAACGACAAAAAACGGCTCCTGCCCCATTCCCACCACATCGCTTTCGTTAACACCGCCGCGAAAAACAAAATTGTATTTCAATTTTTGGGCATGGGTTCGGCTTAGGGAATCCTTTTGGTGTACGTAGTGGGGAAACTCTTCATAATCCACTTGATAACTTATTCCGGCGTTGAGGGCAAAGGTGTTGGTACTATTGTTTGGGGCTTTAAAGTTTCCATTGCTATAATGGATTACGGTAAACCCTGCGTGTATGCCCCATCCCTTCCAAATATTTTCGCGAACAAAATTTCCCTTGATGAAAGTGGTGCTCACAAAATGGGAGCCGTAGGCATTGTTGTTGTAGTTTGTGTCCGTGTCAAAGGGATTGTCCAGATAAGCGATGCCCTGACCAATCCCCAGGCGCAGATGTCTTTTTAAAAAATACCAGTTTATGTGGCCATAAGCACCAAGGGCTCGGCCCAAATACTCATTGTGCAAATCTTGATAGACAACCGAAAAGCCCCAATCGGGAAAATTATACCGGCGCTCCCACTCGTTAAAACCATAGGTTTTTCTATTATAACTCAAATGAAATCCCGTGGGGTGGCCGGTAATCAAATGTTGTAAGTCTGGATTGTGTTCCAGAATGCTGCCGTAGAAATAATCGGCTTCCAAGGAAACAGGTTTTATTTCTTGTTCCTGTGAAAAAAAGGGAAGGCTAAAAAAGAGAATAAACGCAGCGCAAAAAAGATATCTCATGGTTATTTTCAGGCCGGTAAAGATAATTTAATCTTTTAGCAATCGGCAGCTGTGCGAAAGTGTTTTTCTATTGTGGATTTACCATTTTTTCTGAAAATTTCAAATTGACAATCATTGGAAACCACAATTACCAATTAGTTGTTCAGATTTCTTTTCCGTTGAGAATTATGGAATACGTTACTTTTACTCCTGGTTCCAGGGTAATGGATACCGAACAGTATTTTTCAAAGCTTAGGGCGGCGGCCCTCTTTGCCTTGGCTTCGTCAATTTTTCCCTCGAGAAACAAGGTTACGTGTATAGCTTCAAAAGGCTTGGCCTCTCTCACTTCCTTGCGATCACCGGTGATCTCCATTTTGTAAGAAGTGATTTCCTGTCGTTGTTTTTTCAATATGGCGATCACGTCTATTGCACTGCATCCGCCCACTCCCATTAGCAACAGTTCCATGGGGCTGGCGCCCATGGAAGCATCCTCCGTTTTATTGTCTATAAATACCGGCACGCCCGAAAGCCCTTTGCCTTCAAAGAGAAATTTGTCATTGATCCTTTTGAGTGTCACTTTCATATTTTGGATATTAAGGCCACAGACCAAAATGGCCCGGGGAAAAATTTGAAGGTACAAAATACGGAATATTGTCATACAGAAAACCATTGGCAGGAGCTCGCCGGTAATATATACCGATAACGTACAACATTTTTCTATTGTGAAACTTCACATGTCTCACGGTAGGCAGGTAGGTTTCACATCTCACCAGGGGACTAAATAAAATTATCAATCGGCGCATTGATTTTATTTTTATACTTTTGCCAAAGTTTTGATCAAGAGGACAGATTTGACTGATTGCAACCTCGATAAAAAATGCTAAAGGCAGTGACCCTACCTTCGGCGCATCCGTCAAATCTTTCTGAAAATCACTTACGACTGCTTAGCGTGGGACTAAACATTCAATATTTTTTTGAAGGTTCTTGGTCTTACGTCTCAAATCAAGTCTCATAAAATTTTAATTATAGAATATGGCATATTTATTTACTTCCGAAAGCGTTTCCGAAGGACATCCGGATAAAGTTGCGGACCAGATAAGCGATGCGCTTTTGGACAATTTTCTAGCCTTCGACCCAAAATCAAAAGTAGCCTGTGAAACCCTTGTCACCACAGGGCAGGTTGTCTTGGCCGGAGAGGTAAAGAGCAAAACCTATCTGGATGTGCAGACCATTGCCCGCGATGTGATCAACAAAATTGGGTACACCAAGGGCGAATATAAGTTCAGTGGCGACAGTTGCGGCGTCATTTCCCTAATCCACGAACAGTCACCAGACATAAATCAAGGAGTGGATAGGAAGAAAAGAGAAAAACAAGGTGCGGGCGACCAAGGCATGATGTTTGGTTACGCCACCAGGGAAACGGAAAATTACATGCCCTTGGCCCTGGAGATTTCGCATAAGTTGATGATTGAACTCGCCGCCCTACGCAGGGAAAATAAAGAAATTACCTATTTGCGTCCCGATTCAAAAAGCCAGGTGACCATTGAATACAGCGATGACAATGTTCCCCAACGCATTGTGGCCATTGTGGTTTCCACCCAGCACGATGAATTTGACGAGGAGGAGAAAATGCGGGAAAAAATTGAGAAGGATATCAAGGAGATTCTTATTCCCCGAGTGAAGAAACAACTTCCGGAGTACGTCCAGAAATTGTTTAACGATAAAATCAACTATCACATAAATCCGACCGGAAAATTTGTAATCGGCGGCCCGCACGGCGATTCCGGACTTACGGGCAGAAAGATAATCGTTGACACCTATGGCGGAAAAGGAGCCCATGGCGGCGGTGCCTTTAGCGGCAAGGATCCAAGCAAGGTAGATCGCAGTGCCGCATACGCGTGTAGGCATATTGCCAAAAACCTGGTGGCCGCAGGAGTTGCCGATGAAGTTTTGATCCAGGTGAGCTATGCCATTGGGGTGGTTGAGCCCACATCCATATTTATAAACACATACAATTCGGCCAACGTAGATCTATCAGATGGGGAAATTGCAAAGAAAGTCTCCAAAATTTTCGATATGCGTCCCGCGGCCATTGAAAAGCGCTTGGCTTTGCGAAATCCTATTTATTCCGAAACAGCGGCGTATGGCCACATGGGAAGAACCCCCGAAAAAATCACGAAAACCTTTGAAAGTCCGTATAACGGCAAGATCGAGAAAGAAGTGGAACTCTTTACGTGGGAGAAATTGGATTATGTGGAAAAGGTGAGAAAGGCTTTCGGTATTTTAGATTGAAGCTCGGTTGGTTGCAACAGAAGCGGGAACAAAGTTTAAATAAAGGTTCAAAGGAAAATATCAAACCTTCCCTGGTAAACCCACCGCAACCAGACATGTTGGGGATTTCGGATTTTAAGGACCTACGAATCTTCAATTGGACAATCATTTTCTACTGAAGAAATATTTCCTCATTTAATGACTTTGCAGTTGAAGCAGGATTTGAATTTCTAAAAAAGAGGTTAAAACCAATTTTTGGGTAAATCCGGTTTTAATCGGGAAAAATTACCAGATATCTATAATCCTTTTTAAAATCCCCCTTTTCGCTCCGGCACCCTTGGTGTAGGCCACTCTTGAGGCTTTCCCGTTTTTTCATCTACCGGAAGCTTGATCTGTTCCCAAGACGATTTTTCGGGATCCTCGGAGGCCATATAGGCGAGAATCGCGGTAAGAATCACATTGCTCTGCACGTCGTCAAATACAATTTTGTCATAGGTATCGCGATTGGTATGCCAAGTGTAATTCCAGTAGCTCCAGCTAAGGGAACTCAAACTGAAAGCAGGTGCCCCTGCCGCCACGAAACTGGCATTGTCTGAACCGCCACGGGCGGGCGAACCGGGAAAAGTGGTCTTAATGTGCTGGCTGATGGTATCCGGTACGGCAGATAGCCATCGGGAAATATAGTCGTAGGAATTCAGAAAACCTGCTCCATTGATACTCACCACGCGGCCGGTTCCATTGTCCTGGTTAAACACCGCTTGAATATTTTTTACTATTTCAGGATGGTCGGCAACAAAGGCCGACGAACCGTTCAAACCTTGTTCCTCGCTTCCCCAATGGCCCACCAGAATTGTTCTTTTTGGATTTGGGTACACTTTTTTCAAAATGCGCATGGCTTCCATCATCACCAAAGTTCCGGTGCCATTGTCGGTTGCTCCCGTACCTCCGTCCCACGAATCGAAGTGGGCGGAAAGGATAACATATTCATTTGGTTTCTCAGTGCCTGTTATCTGCGCAATAGTATTGAAGGCGGGCACCACACCCAAATCCTCCGATTCGGCTACCACGTGGATCTGTGGTTTGTCGCCATGCTCTACCATTCTATAAAGCATGGTGTAATCCTCCAATTGGATATCCACTGTAGGGATTTTCTTGGTCCGTGCGCCAAAAATCTTGTCCACCCCAAATCCCTTGGACCAATAGTTGTCTACTATCCCCGCAGCCCCTGCTTTTTCCAATACGGGAATAATGCTTCTGCTGTCGTATCCGCTACGGCCAATGTTTGCCCGATAGGCTTTGGTCATGGCATCGCGCTCTGCTTTCATCTTCTCAAAAGATTCGGGAGTGGCAAATTCTTCCCAATTGTAATCGGGCCTACCTGTGGGTTGTTTCATCGCTATCAACACAAATTTGCCCTTTACATTGGGCAGCCATTTTTGAAAGGACAGCGAATCCTTTATCTCTGGCAGTATAATACATTCTGCAGTTACTCCTTTTTTCCCGGTGCCCGGGTTCCACGCCAATTGTGTTCCTTCCAAAGTCTGCACCCTAGGATGCACCATATCTATATGGGTTATCCCTCTTTTCCATCCTTTCCACTGGCCCCATTGCTGGTTTTCCGCCGCAATTCCCCAGTTGGAATATTTGGCCACAGCCCAATGGTGGGCTTTTTGCATTTGAGGTGTTCCCACCAAACGGGGTCCTATATCGTCCATCAATTCATGGGCAAGAATCTCTAATTGCGAATTTTCATAAGCCTCTTTCTGTATGGCCTGAACCACCTGCGTCTGGTTCTGGGAAAGAAGGGGTAAAATGAACAATAGCGAAAGGATTGCGGAAAGATGCTTTTTCATAATGGAATTTTATTTCAGAAAATGTGAAGGCTAAAATTACAATATATTTCCTATGTCGCCAGCAAAAGGTGTTTTTTTGAAGTTTTCAAAAGTAAATTGCTTTTATCCAACAGTTTGGGATCCGACGGGTTATGATAATGGGAAGAACGGCTTAAATAATATTGTGGTTTCGCGCTTTCTGCACCGCTTCCAGCTTGCTGTGCACCTGAAGTTTGCTGTAGATATTTTCTACGTGTTTACGCACGGTGCTGGGCGAAATAAAGAGATGGTCGGCAATAATCCTATAACTAAGACCTGTGCTCAATTGTTCCAAAACCTCTATTTCCCGTGGGGACAATATTATCTCTTCCTTGTCACGCGGATTGAGGATATCGATGGGATTTCGCAACAACTTCAATGTCTTCATCGCGATGGATGGATTCATGGCCGCTCCGCCTTTCAGGGTCTCGGAAATTCCGTCAAACAAGGCCTGGGGGTTGATTTCCTTTAACAAATAGCCATCGGCTCCGGCTTTGATCGCCTTAAAGATGTGCTCGTCATTGTCGAAGGCGGTAAGCATGATTATCTTTATATGCGGATATCGCTGCTTTACCAAATACGTGGTCTCTATGCCGTCCATTTCCGGCATTTCTATGTCCATTAAAATAAGATCAAATACGTGGTCTTTTTGCAATTGGTCTAACAATTGGTTCCCATTTAAACCGGTGAATTTAATTTTTACCGATTTAAAAAAGGACAATTTATCCTCAATGGCCTTTATAAGAAAGGTATTGTCATCAACTATTGCCAGCTTGACCATCTTTCGCGGATATTTTTTGTTGAAGATAAATATAGGTGTTTAAAACCAATGGAAAATACGGCAATTGCCCTAATTGGAGTTTTGAAGTTATTCAGACTGCTTCCTCTTCCGAATGAAAGGTAGCAACGGGTACCAGTAGTACCACTTGTGTTCCTTCCTTTTCTGCGGAAATAATATTCAAGGTGGCGTGTAATTCGTTTGCCCGCTTCCTCATATTTGCCAGCCCGTTTCCCGGTTCGGTTTGCTCCACGCCAAATCCCTTTCCGTTATCGCGAATAGCTATTTTCAATGCGTGCTCTCCTTCTGCCGAAAAATCGGAAATATGCACCGCTATCTCTGAAGCCCCGGCATGTTTTAGGGCATTGTTTACCCCTTCTTGAATGATTCTGTAAATATTCATGCCCTCCACAGAGGTAAAAGAGTATTTCGTTTTAATGTCGCTGTCTATTTCAAAATGGAAGTCCACTTCGCAGACCTCCCGTGCTTTTTCGATAAAATTTGATATGCGAATTTGCAGATCTTCCAGAGAAATATCCATTTTATTCATGGCCCAAATAGTATCCCGAAGCTCAAAGATGGTTTGGGAAGCAAATTCACTTATTTTTTCCAATTTGTTGCCCAATTTCGGGATTTTGTCCCGCATTCCAAATTTTGTCACATCGAGGGAAGAGATGATGAAAGTAAGCTGTGCACCGATATTGTCATGAAGATCACGGGAAATCTGCAGGCGTTGTTCCTGCAGTTTGTTTTGGGTTTCTATTTTGGCCAGTGCCGCTTTTAACTCAGCTTCGCGTTCCAGTTGTTTGTTCCTGAGTTTTTGTTGTCTGTAAAAAAAGTATCCCAAAAACAAAACGAATAAGGTTAGCAGGACACTGCCCAAGATGACCACATTTTTCTTTTCCAGTTCCAAATTGCTTTCGGCCAGGTTGGCGCGGGCCTGGGCCAGGTTGCTTTCGTTCTCCGCCACCTTAAACCGCGTCTCCATATCGGCAATGGCGCGGGCATTTTCGCTGGAGAAGATTTCCTGCTTTACATCCAAGGACTTCTGAAGAAATTCTGAACCCATGGCCGGGTTTCCTGTTCTAAAGTAAGTTTCCGAGGCGTTGCGGTAGAAATCCACCGTGGCATTTTTTAAGGAAGGGAACTCCACCAAAAAGCTATTCCCGTCCTTTACATATCGCAAAGCTTCGGGAAGGTTTCCCATAAGATTGTGTGCCTTGATCAAATGCGAAATGGTTTCCAGGTTCGATCTTCGTTCTATATTGTTTTTTTCCCGGCCGGCCAGCAATTCGGTCAATAAAGGTATTGCCTTTTGCGGCTGGTTTTGTTCTAAATAAATATCGCTGAGCCCATTGAGGGCGTCGTAGTATTTTCCTAACTCATTGGCCGCCTTTGCCGTGGCAATGGCTTCTTGAAAAATTTTCTCTGCCCCAGTATAATCTCCCATGGATCCCAAGACCACGGCAATATTTGAAAGCGAAATGGCTATCTCCTCCGGCACGTTAAATTGTTTGCGGATTTCAAGGGCTTCCCGGTGGTATTGCAGGGCCTTGTGGTGTTGACCCATCTCTTGGTAAATAAGCCCAATATTGTTAAGATACGTGCCATCGCCCGAGGTACTGATATGATCTTTGTTCATTTCCAGGGCATGAAAGAAAAAGGAAAGCGCTTCCTGATAGTTTCCTTTGTTCCAGTGAAACATCCCCAGGTTGTTGACGACCATGATGGTTATGGTCTTATAATTGTGTTTTTGACTGATGTCCAAGGCCTTTTCAAAATAAAATCGCGCCGAATCGGCCTTGCCCGATACGTCATAGTAAATTCCGTAGGTATTGGTGAGTTCTGCTTCACAAAAGGGCATCTTGGCCATTTGTGCCTGTAAAATCCCCTCTTTTAATAGTTCTTGCGCCTTGGGTAGCTCGTTGAAGATATAATAAAATCCAACCCTGTTATAGATACGGAATTTTGTGGAATCGTCTGCCTTTGCGGCCACCTGAAGCAGACTATCAATCTTCCTCGCCGCATTTTGGCCCGTAGCGGCTACAGTGCAAAAAAGGAATAACAAGAACACTGTACCTCTCATAGGCGGCGATTGGAGTTTCTAAAGTACAAAAAAATACCCCACGGATAACCATGGGGCAAAAAAACCGCAAATGTACCTCACTTCACCGGCGGCCTTATGAAAACAATGCCGTGCAATAAAATTATTCCAAAAACAAGTTTTTATCGATTATAAAGCAGCAACCCGCACTGGGCAATTGCTATTTAGCGGATATTGACGTTAAACGAACCTTCGGTTACGTCCTTAAAGGTGCCGTCGGCATTTTTTCCTTTAAAGTTGAAGGTGCCTTTAATACTGGTATCCGTTACCTCGGAAATATTTATCTTACCGGCTACCGAGGTATCGTACGGAGCTACCCACATTTGTGCATCCATAGGGTTGGCCACATCTACTTCGGTATAACTGGCGGTGACAAAAACATTGGCTCCTCCACCAATGTCGTAGCTGCCCACTCCTTCAAAGCCACCACCTATTCCCAAGGTGATGTTTTTTCCGTTCATGGTATTGGCAGTAATAGACAAAGTGCTGGCACCATTGCTATTAACAACGGTGGCGCTGGTAAGGGAAGACTCTGAGGTGTAAGCGGTTCCCGATACTTTTGCCTTTAAGATTCCCGAGGGGGCATCGCCGCCACCACCTCCGTCGTCGTCTTTTTTGCACGCCGTAAAAATGAGAGTGGCGATGAGCAAGGAATAAAAAATAGATTGTCTTAAACTTTTCATAATGTGAGATTTTTGGTTTCCATTGCGCGGAAACGCGGTTAAGGTTAAGAACAAAGATTGCTCAAAACAAAACGGCTCACAATAAGGCAGTTGCCGTATTTATGGACTAAAATCGAATGTGGGGATACTCGTGTTGCAATTGGGAAATTTGTCGCCGAAGCTTCTCCTTAAAGTGCCGATGGTCCTCACTTTCGGCATAAAATGGACGGTGCTGCAAATCTCTTTGGATGGCGGCAATCTTTTTCTGAAGCGGGACAGTTTGTGGTGATATCCACACCTTTGAAAACTTTTCCCAGATAATGTCCACGGCGGTTTGGTTGGGGTGCAGCATATCTTCGGCATAAAACCGATAGTCGCGCAGTTCGTCCATCACAATTTCATAAGAAGGAAAATAATAGGGTTGTAGATTGCTGATTTCTGACTGTCGATTTTTGAAGTTGTGTATTGCGGAGATAAGATGTGCTTTGCTCAAGGTGTTTTCCACAAAACCGTCCTTTAAATGTCGCACGGGCGAAACGGTGGTTATAATTGAAACCTCCGGCTTTACTGCCGCAATCTTTTCCATTGTGTTTTGGAGACTTTCCGAAACGGTGTCAATGGATAACAGTTCTTTTTTAAAATGTTGTTGCGGCAGTTTGTGGCAGTTTGCAACAATTTGATCACTTTCTACATGCCGGAAAACCCAGGAAGTACCAAAAGTAAAAATAATATGTGTTGAGGAAAAAAGTGCTTCGCGAAGCCTTTTCAAGGTCGAATTCAAATTTGCCAAAAACTCCTCTTTATCCAAAGCCGAAAGTTGGGAATGTGCTTCAAAACATTTCCAGATTCCATTGTGCCGAAATATATCTTCTTCGGAAAAAAAATCGTTTTCAAGCGAACGAACAACCAGCTTTTCAATGGAAACGGGGTTGAAAATTACACCAAAGGGATTTTGAAGATTTTGAAATTTGAGAAAATCAAACTTAGCCCCAATATTTTCCGAAAAACAGCTTCCCAACAGAAGGGTTTTGGAGGAATAGTCTATTTGCGGCCCTTCGGGGTTTAACTGTATTTCGGTCTGAAGTTTCACTATGTTGCCAAAGCCCCAAGATTTTGTAAATCTTTGGGGCTTTTCTTTAATTTAAAAATTCCTTTGCTTTTTGTAAGGCCTCATCAATTCCCGCAGGGTTTTTCCCACCCGCAGTAGCAAAAAAGGCTTGACCCCCGCCGCCGCCTTGTATATATTTACCCAACTCGCGGACTATTTTTCCGGCATCGAGGTTTTTCCCGTCGGCCAAATCCTTTGAAATGTAACAGGCCAGGAGGGCTTTCCCTTCATTTTCGGCGCCCAAGACCAGAAAAAGATTTTCCACTTCCCCGCCCATTTCAAAAGCCAGATCCTTCATTGCTCCGGAATCGAGATCAATTTTGGCCGTAAGGAAATTGATTCCGTTTATTTTTTCAATACTGTTTTTCAGCTCGTGCTTTAGGTTTTTTGCCTTGTCCTTTAGCAACAATTGAATCTGCTTTTGGAGGTTGCTGTTCTCTTCCTGCAAGTTTTTCACCGCTTTTAGCGGATCTTGTGCATTGTTCAATTCCTTTTGCAATTCGGCAAACGAGTGGGCCCTGTCAATAAAATATTGCTTGGCAGCATCGCCGGTTATGGCCTCAATCCTTCTGATTCCCGAAGCCACGGCCCCTTCCGAAGTAATGATAAAATGCCAGATATTGTTGGTATTGGGCACATGGGTACCACCACAGAGCTCCATGGAGGTGCCAAATTTAATCGTACGTACCGAATCGCCATATTTTTCCCCGAAGAGAGCCACCGCGCCGTCATCAATGGCCTGCTGGAAGGGAATATTTCGGCGTTCTTCCAGCTCAATTCCCTCGCGGATTCGCGCATTGACAAAATCTTCTATCTGCTTTAGCTCCTCTTCGGAAACCTTGGCAAAGTGGGAAAAATCAAAGCGCAGGTTTCGGCTGTGGACCATACTTCCCTTTTGGGCCACATGTTCCCCGAGAATATTCCGAAGAGCCTGATGCAACAAGTGCGTTGCGGTATGGTTGGCGGCCGCGCGTTGCCGTTGCAACTTGTCCACCACAGCCAAAAAGGTGTCGTCCACATTTCGGGGAAGGGTTTTTGCATAGTGGATTATCAAGTTGTTTTCCTTCTTGGTATCGACAATATAGGTAATCCCTCCGTCAGCGGCCTTTAAATATCCCTTGTCCCCTACTTGTCCGCCACCTTCAGGGTAAAAAGGGGTGAGATTGAAAACCAGTTGATACATTTCACCCTCTTTCTTACTCTCCACTTTTCGGTATTTGGTTATTTTCACTGGAGTTTCCAAAACATCATAGCCCACAAATTCCTCTACATCGTCCTCGGCCAGTACTATCCAATCGCCCGTTTCTATTTTGGTGGCGGCACGTGACCTTTCTTTTTGCTTTTTCAGTTCTTCCTCAAACTCTTTTTCGTTCAAGGTATATCCGCGCTCCCTTAAAATCAGGGAGGTCAAATCTATGGGGAAACCAAAAGTATCGTAAAGCTCAAAGGCCTTTTTTCCCGATATTTCCTTGGAAGTGGCCGTGTTGATAACGTTTTCCAGCAATACCAGGCCTTGATCCAAGGTTCGCAAAAATGATTGTTCTTCCTCGCGGATGACGTTGGTAATTAAATTTCTTTCGGAAAGCAGCTCGGGAAAGGCCTGGCCCATTTCTGAACTTAGGGTATTGACCAATTTGTAGATAAAGGGTTCCTTTTTGTTCAAAAATGTAAATCCGTACCGAATGGCGCGCCGCAAAATCCGTCTGATAACGTAGCCGGCACCGGTATTGCTGGGCAATTGTCCATCGGCAATGGAAAAGGATACGGCTCTTACGTGATCGGCGATCACACGGGTAGCAATATCGATTTTTTCGTCCTGGCCATAAGTGGTTTGGGTAATAGCTCCTATTTCGCGGATAAGCGGCGAAAAGACATCGGTGTCGTAATTGCTCTGCTTTCCCTGAAGCACCATGCACAGGCGTTCAAATCCCATTCCGGTATCGACGTGTTTGGCAGGCAATTTTTCCAAATCGCCATTGGCCTTCCTGTTGAACTGCATAAATACAAGATTCCATATCTCCACCACTTGTGGGTGGTCCCTATTGACCAAATCCTTTCCGGAAACTTTCTTTTTTTCTTCATCGGAACGGATATCCACGTGTATTTCGCTACAGGGGCCACAGGGACCTTGATCGCCCATTTCCCAGAAGTTGTCCGTTTTGCCGCCATTGAGAATGCGCTCCTCGGGAACAAATTGTTTCCAGAGGGCGTACGCTTCGTCATCGCGTTCCAACCCCTCGCTTTCATCACCTTCAAAGATGGTGACATATAGTTTTTCGGGATCTATTTGAAATACATCGGTCAACAATTCCCAGGCCCATGCAATGGCTTCCTTTTTAAAATAGCCTTCCCCAGGATTGGCAGGATTGCCAAAACTCCAGTTCCCCAGCATTTCAAACATGGTATGATGGTAGGTATCCATTCCCACTTCTTCAAGATCGTTGTGTTTTCCGCTTACCCTCAAACATTTTTGGGTATCGGCAATCCTGCTGTGCTTTGGTCTGCCATTTCCCAGAAAATACTCCTTAAAGGGAGCCATCCCGCTATTGACAAACATCAAGGTAGGATCGTTTTTTACCACCATGGGCGCCGAGGGAACTATGGCATGCTGTTTTGATTTAAAGAAGTCTAAAAACTGCGATCGGATTTCCTGCGATTTCATAAATAATAAAGTTTTGCTAAAGTTGCCGGGTTGGGCCAAAGTGCGAACAATTTCTATATTTGTAAATCGTTACCCTAATTCGCACAAAACAGCGTGCGCAAAAATAGCAATTTTTTAACGCATGTCTAAGGTTAAATATTACTACGACAGTGAGACGCTGTCTTACCGAAAAATAGAACGCAAGAAAGGCCGTAAACTGAAAATCATCGTCTTGAGCGTGGCGGGAATGTTTTTAAGCGGTTTTCTTCTGTTGCTGGTTTATCTCAACCTGCCCATGGTTCAAACCCCAAAGGAACTCGCCCTGCAGAGGGAATTGTCAAACATGCAGCTCCAGTTTGAACTGCTGAACAAAAAAATGCAGCAGGCCCAGGCTGTATTGAGTGAAGTAGAGGAACGGGACAACAATCTGTACCGAGTGTATTTTGAGACCAATCCCATTCCAGACGAACAGCGACGGGCCGGATTTGGGGGGATCAACCGCTATAAGGACTTGGAGGGATTTGACAATTCAAAACTGATTATCAACACCAGCCGGAATCTTGATATACTGACAAAGCAGATTGTGGTGCAATCGAAATCGCTGGACGAAATTGCCAAACTTGCCGAAAACAAGGAGAAGCTCTTGGCGGCCATTCCCGCTATTCAACCGGTGAGAAATGAAGATCTTACTCGGGTTGCTTCGGGCTATGGATATAGAACGGATCCGTTTACCAAGGCGCGGAAATTTCATTACGGAATGGATTTTAGCTCGCCCCGAGGAACCCCCATTTACGCCACCGGCGATGGTCTGGTTACACGGGCAGACAACAAGGCCACCGGTTATGGCAATCACATTGTCATAGATCACGGATATGGTTATGAAAGCCTTTACGCGCATTTATATAAATACAATGTAAAACCGGGACAAAAAGTGCAACGCGGCGATTTGATTGGATTTGTGGGCAGTACCGGCCGGAGCGAAGGCCCCCATTTGCACTATGAGGTCTTTAAGGATGGCGAACGGATAAACCCGATGAATTTCTATTACGGCAGTCTCACATCGCAGGAGTTTGAGGAGATGTTGAAAAAAGCACAACAGGAAAACCAATCGCTGGATTAGAGATGGGAGCCTAGCGTCTGGAGTCTAAACATTTTAGATTCGACAGTTAATTTTCGATATTCGTTATTCGATATTCGATATTCAATATTCGATATTCCAAAATATATATCACGCATGCACATAAATCTTCCGGAGAAATTATATTATGGAATAGGCGAAGTGGCGGCCGCTTTTGGTGTGAACACTTCACTTATCCGCTTTTGGGAGAAGGAATTTGACGTGTTGAAACCCAAAAAAAACGCCAAGGGAAACCGAAAGTTCACCCCTGCCGACATAAAAAATCTGGAGTTGATATACCATCTGGTGAAAGTGCGCGGGTTTACGTTGGACGGGGCAAAAATGCACTTAAAGGAAAACAAGCAAAAAACCCTCGATCGCTTCGAGATAATACGTAAATTGGAAGCCGTTAAGGCAGAACTTTTAAAAATAAAAACAGAACTTTAAAAACAGAGAATCTCATGAAAAAATGGTTACCCCTTATTATCATTGTCGGCCTGGTCTTGATCATTGGAGGCTGGTTTGCATCGGTCAATAACCGCTTGGTACATTTGGACGAAAACGTTATGGCCCAATGGGGAAATGTGGAGAGCTCCTACCAACGCCGCGCCGATCTTATTCCGAACATTGTCAATACCGCCAAGGGATATGCCGAATTTGAGCAGGAAACGCTTATTCGCGTAACCGAGGCCCGAAGCAAGGCTACTTCCATTACCATAGATCCCTCCACGGCCACCCCGGAGCAAATGGCCCGGTTTCAGGAGGCACAGGCAGGGGTAAGCTCGGCTCTCTCCAGACTGTTGGCCACTTTTGAACGGTATCCCGATCTTAAGGCCAATGAAAATTTCAGGGAATTGATAAACGAACTGGAACGCACGGAAAACCGCATTAATGTGGAGCGCAATCGATATAACGAAACCTTGCGGATCTATAACCCCGAGACCAGAAAATTTCCTACCACCATTGCCGCAAGTATCCTGGGCTTTCACCAAAAGCCGTATTTTGAAGCCGAGGCAGGAACAGAAACTGCCCCATCGGTAGAGTTTGACTTCGGAAAAAAGAAAGAATAATGACCAAAGTAGCAGATTTTTTAACCAAAGAGGAAGAACAGGCAGTTATCGATGCGATAAAGATTGCCGAGAAAAATACTTCAGGAGAAATCCGCGTCCATCTGGAAGCCCGTGTTAATCCCGAAGGAACCGTGAAGGACGAACGCAAGGACGCCCTGGACCGCGCAGAGGAGGTATTTGAAATGCTTCAAATGCACAATACCAAGGACAGAAACGGTGTTCTCATTTACGTGGCCGTGGAAGACCGCACATTGGTTATAATGGGCGATAAAGGAATTAACGATATTGTGGGCCAGGATTTTTGGGAATCGACAAAAGACATCATAATAGATCATTTTAAAAAGGACCAGATGAAATTGGGCTTGGTCAACGGCATCTTAAAGGCAGGGGAACAATTAAAACGACATTTCCCCTACCGCACGGACGACCAAAACGAGCTGCCCGACGATATTTCGGTTGGTTAAGATGCCCTTTCTTGCCAATTATTTAAAACGGAAATTATTTGCATCCTGAATTTTCAAAGAAAGGAAACAAACCCGCTTGCCATTATAGTAACCAAAGTTTGGGCACTTAACAAAACAAAAATGAAGTTCATATTTAAGAAATTCTCCTGAAAGTGTTTACTGGCTTAAACTTTACGAGATCATAAGATTTAAATTGGACAAGAATAATTCACACCCTAAATCGCAATCCGTCATACAACAGATTTTGAAATATGGCTTCTTGTTTCTGTGCGTTGGCATCTTTCTCCTCTCCCATAACGCAAGGGGGCAGTATGACATTCCTCCAAAACCGAAGGTAGAGACCTCGGTTTACGACTATATAAACCTGTTGACCCCTTCACAAAAAAGCAGCCTGGAAAACAAGCTGATTCGCTATGCAGATTCCACCTCCACCCAGATAGTTTGTATTATCATTGGCTCTACCCAAGGAGAGGATATTTCCATGTTGGGTGCCAAATGGGGCCAAAAATGGGGCATTGGGCAAAAAGGGGAAGACAATGGTATTGTCATTACCCTGGCCAAGGACGACAGGAAAGTAGACATCAACACGGGATATGGCATTGAATATCGCATAACCGATATGATGGCGCACCGAATCATAAACCAGATAATGATTCCCGAGTTTAAGACGGGCGACTTTTACGCTGGGTTGGACAAAGGGAGCGACGCCATTTTTTTGGCCCTCAAGGGTGAGTTTAAGGAGGAGCGCAATTTCAAAAAAGACGAGCGGGTGGGGTTCCCCATTGTTTTGATATTTATTGTCATTATTGTTCTTCTTATGCTCTTTAAAAAGGGCGGGCGCGGCGGCGGAAGCGGCGGCTTGCTCGATATCCTTATTTTGAGCAGTCTAGGCCGTGGCGGCTTTGGCGGCCGAGGCATGGGCGGTGGCGGCTTTGGCGGCGGCGGCGGGGGCTTCGGCGGTGGCTTTGGTGGCGGCGGATTTGGAGGCGGAGGGGCTTCCGGAGGATGGTAATGGATGAAAGCCAAATAGGAAAATCTAATCTTTAGACTCCGTTTAGTTAAAGAGTAACAGGATATCCCAGCTCCTGAAAAAACTCAAATGCCCGCATAACCGAATAGGGATGTTGCGAAATACTCAAGGGGAAGGCACAATGCCCCCCGTGTTCGGGAGTTTCCAGAAACAAGTAATCATGAGCCTTGGCCATATCCACTGGATGGTCGTCCTTGCCCAAGATGGGGTCATCCCAGGCGTTAATCACCAGCACCGGCAGCTTTATGCCCTCTACCGAATTTCCCGGGGAAGCTTTTAGATAATAATCCTCCAGACTGGTGTATCCTCCGTGTACGGGAATGATAAAACGGGTTACCACATCGTCAAAGTTTTTGATAAACCGGGCCGCATCGGCAGGGACGGCATCCGGAAATTGAAGGACTTTGGAGGCAATTTTTGTCCGCACCTTTCTGATAAACCTATTGAGATAAATTTTGCTCAATCCTTCCTGTAACTTTTCAGAACTGGAGCGCAATTGAAAGGGTGCCGAAATAGCCACTGCGGCCTTAACTTGACTGGGTGGGGTTCTCTTTCCCAAATAATTCAGGATTTGATCGCCACCCAAAGAAAAACCTACCAGAAATATTTCCTTATACCCCCCATCGACCAAATGGTCTATCACGTATCCCAAATCGTCGATTGATGCGTGGTGGTACAATTGGGGCAAAAGATTCATTTCGCCTCCACAACTTCTGTTGTTCCAGGCATAGACCGAGTAGCCTTTTTCTATAAAAAAATTGGCCGCGGCATTATTGTAGTTTTTTCGCGAATTGCCCTCCAAACCATGGCAGAGCAAAATGGCCTTATCCTTATGCTGAAGCTTTTTGTCTAAAAGAACAAAATCGCCATCGGGCAAATCCAGCCGCTGGCGCTGGTATTCCGGCGCACCCAGTTTGCGGATAATTCCCGAATAAATAGTGGAAATATGTCCGTTCTGGAAGATAAAATCGGTTTGATATTCCGAATTCTTTAAGTAAGGCATGGCTCTTTTCCAATGATTCTACTCTTAAAGATAAGGGTTTTTTCAAAATGATAAATCGGCCTTTGGAAAAGTTTCTGATACGCTCCCTGCAGCCCAAAGCGCTCAATCGTCGTAATATATGGCTCCCCTGCCCGTTTCGCCCTTGCTGCCCAAGGTATTGAACTTGTAGCTAAAACTGAGCATAAAATATTGCCGCAGCACGGTGCTCTGTCGGTCTTGTATATAGTTTTCGGTGGAAAAGCGCTGGGCATTTGAATTTTGGTCTAGCAGATCGTATACTTTCAAGGTTATGGTCGCCTTTTCCTTCATTAGGGAATAGGCCAAGGTGCTGTTCCAGAACCAGGCGTCTTTCTGAAATCCTTCTCCCACATTGGGATTGTAGAAAAAGGAGATATCATTGCGCCATTCAAAAGGCTTCGGCACGAAAAGAGCTGTATTAAATTCAAGAATATGCCGCAGATAGGACCGATCGTCAAAAATGTTTTGTTCAAAACTGTTTTGCGCAATTCTCATGGAATAGCTCGTGGAAATGTCCAGAACATTTTGCCACGACAATTTTACATTAACATTGGGGGTAATGGAAAAATTATTGCTTCGGTATTGGATTCCGTTATTGAAATTCACATCGCGGTTGTAATTGCTCCACGCGCCTACCCTGGGTGAAATACTGACCAAACTGTCCACTTTGTACTTTCTGCCAAAGGAGGTACTTCCAGAGACACTGTACTTTCCATTGACGTTGGCATAGGTGGTATAGCGAATGTTGTCTTCGTCCACCTCGGTTTTGGGCACGATGGCATTTTCAGAAAAATAAGAATTGAGATACGCATAAAAGCCTCCACCCTTTTGAAAATTGTAGTTGTTGAAGTTAAGAAATACGTTATGCTTGTTTTCCGGTTTTAACTGCGGATTTCCGGTGACGATGTTAAGCGGATTTGAAACATCGTTATTGGGCAATAACTGCTGGATTTCGGGAGCTTCGTTGTTCAGTCTATAGCTTAGGTACAGGCGGGCGGTTGAGGAGAAATTAACATTTCCATTTGTGAATATTTCCACGGCGTCATAGGTTTTGTTCACTGCAACTGTGGGGCGTAGGGCATCGGTTCCCTCCAATTTCCGCGTAACATACCCGGCCCCGGCAGATATAGAGGCCTTTTCCGATTTATAGAAGAAGGAAACAATGGGAGAATTGCGAACGTTCCTAAAGTCATAGTCCGTACTCAAAAGACTGTTGAAATCGGTGTATAATTGGGAAGAGGGATTGAGGTCGAAAACCGATTCGGCATTCAAGGTTTGGTTATAGCGATAGGAGTATTCCAGGTTTAAGAATAATTTTTCCGGCAGCAGCGGTAACCTAAAGGTAAGGCGCGAGTAGTATTGCGAGTTGTTTTTTTCTAAATCGGAATGCTGGTCCCTGATTTCTTCGGAAGGGTTCTCGCCAAAAATCCTCGTTTCACTGAACAGATATTTATCAGAATCGGTTTGGTTCCACTCATTGGAAAAGCGTGCGCGGAGAAAGCCGCCACTTTTACCGTATTTTTTGGTGAAGCTCATTTCATTTTTAAAATACCGATTTATGGAGTTGTCAGAATTATCATAAATGGCTTCGTTGGTAAGGGTTCTGTCTTCATCCATGGACTGCGTCCGTGAGTTTCTCAGGCTCTGTATATGGTTATAGCTTATAGTGGGCTTGATGTTGATCAAGAAAGTGGAATCTACCTTTACCTCAAAGCCGAGATTTACGGTATGGCTGTCGGTTTCTGAATCGCTGTTGCTCTTGCTGTCGGTAAAATACCGTCTGTCTGGGAGGATGTTTTCGCGGGAGGTGCGGGAATCGCTATAGGAGTTGCTTCCCGAATAAAAATAATCGGCGGTGACATCTGTTTTTTTCCGAATCACATCGGCGTAATTGGCTCCGGCCACGCGACTGTTGATAATTCCTTCGCCCACCCCAAAACTGCGGCCGTCGATGACAAATCCACCCGAACTGTAGGTGCTCATGGAGGTGGCGTTGCCGAACATTTTCTGGATTTCCCCAAAACTGAAGCCCGGCGAATTGATATTGTTTCCGCCAGCCAATACACTCAATCTTCGGTCGTTGTTAAAGTAATTGAAAAGCCCGGCGTATTCAAAGCGCTCATCGGTACCTGCCCCTGCGGCCACCCGGCCAAAAATTCCTTTGTTGTTTTCCTCTTTGATGGTAAGATTGATGGTTTTGGAATCCTTATTGCCCTCCTCGCCGGTAAAGGCTTCCGATTTTGTTTTTGTATCCACCACCTGCACCTTTTCAATAATTTCCTTGGTAAGGTTTCTGGTGGCGATGGTGGGATCATTTCCGAAGAAAGGCTTTCCGTTTACCAAAATATTGCTCACTTCCTTGCCGTTTACCTTGATCTTTCCCTCGGCATCCACTTCTACCCCGGGCAATTCCTTTAGCAAATCTTCAATGGTCGCGTCTTTTTTTGTTTTAAAGGAGGCGACATTAAATTCCAAAGTGTCCTTTTTAATGACCACGGGAGCCCTGGACTTTATCAACACCTCATCCAAGCTGGCTACCGAAACGGCCAAGGGAATATTTCCTAAATGCTGAACCGGTTGCGAGAGATTTATCTCTTTCTGAAAAGATTGGTATCCTACAAAACTGATGTTCACGCGCACATTTTTTACCGAGGTAGAACCTTCCAGTACAAAGGTTCCCTTCCTGTCTGAAATGGTATAGGTTATGAGGGTACTGTCGGCTACCGATTCCATAAAGACCGTCGCCGCCTCCAGCGGATCGCGGGTTTCTTCATCGATTAGGGTGCCGCTGACTTTAAAATTTTGGGAATATGAGAAACCGGAAAAGCAAAGCAGGATACAAAAAAGAATACGGTTCATTGGGTTGCGGTTAGTTGAAAGGCAAGCAAAGATAAAGAAAGGAAAAAGATGGCAATAAACCGAAGGAATTAAGGTCTTTTTGCGATGTTTGCCCAGTTTAATTAGAAATGGGTATTGTTTGAGAAAAGAGATAAGAGCGAGGGAGCCGAGAGAACCAAGAGCGCTTCCTGCCTTTTCTCGGAAGACAAGCACGACCAAAGTGTAACCCAGTGAAACTGCACTTTTTAAAATTCAATTACAGACCAACGTGCGATATTACAATTGTTATCAAACCAATTGAAAATGAGGGACATATTTAAGAGCTCTCCCCGGGAATCTTTCTTGGTTTGGTCCTTACGGGATCAAAGAATTTTAACCGGGCAACAGTAATTCAAAATAGACAAATTGACCGCAATGTGGCGTACCAACTTGATTAAATATGGATTTTTCTTCAGCGGCCTTGTCTGTTTTGGGTTGGGAGTAGCCGTTTCGGTAAAGGTAAAATACCTGGGGCTCCACCCCTGGGATGTTCTCAATGTGGCCCTTTTTGATCACTTGGGCCTTAGCATTGGCACATGGAGCATAATCATTGGGTTGATCCTGATAGGGATATCCTTGCTAATCAACAAAAAGCATGTCAATATCGGGACTTTTCTCAACGCCCTGCTTATTGGCCCCATAATGGATTTCTTTTTATGGACGGATATTTTACCCCATGCCAGCCACACATGGACAGATTACCTAATCATGCTTACCGGAATATTTTTGATAGGAATAGGTGGCGGACTCTACGTGTCTGGGGGCGTGGGAGCGGGACCACGCGACGGATTTATGCTTTCTATTTCTGAACGCACCGGCTGGTCGGTGAGCAAAGCACGGATTGTAACGGAAAGCGCCATCCTCCTTTTGGGATTGCTATTGGGAGGCCCGGTGTTTTGGGTGACCTTTGTCTATACCTTTATCTTGAGCCCCATATTTCAGTTTTCATTGAAATTTTTCCTGCGGCTCAAGGCAAGGCTGGATGCAGAGTAAATTAAATAATATTGAAGAGAAACCCCGTTCTAACAATGATAAAAAAATATTAATCACCGGAAAGCAAGCCATAAGATGGGGAGACCCACAGCGTCTTAAATTGCAAAACTTACTTCAGCATAAAATTCACTATGGCCCATACACTTCCCACGATGGCCAAAAAAAAATTAACCATTCCCGACGATGTAAACAGTCTTGCTCAATATGGACTCTGGTTGTGTCCAATCCGTTTTAGACGCCAGTGTTTTCTTCAATCCGTACACCTTCATATCTGCCCTTTTTTCCGGCCGCGAAACAAATTCACTAGCCTTTTGGAAATCGAGAATCTTATTTCTTCCTAAAATAGACCGTAATGGGCACGCCGGTGAAATTAAAATTCTCCCTTAGTTTATTTTCCACATATCGTCTATAGGGTTCTTTTACATACTGTGGCAAGTTGCAAAAGAAGGCAAAGCTGGGGTAAGGAGTGGGCAATTGTGTGCAGTACTTGATCTTTACATATTTTCCCTTATAGGCCGGAGGTGGATAACTTTCAATTATTGGGAGCATTACCTCATTCAGCTCGCTGGTCTTAATCTTTTTGCTTCGGTTTTTATAAACTTCCACAGCCGTTTCAATGGCCTTGTACAATCTCTGTTTGGTAAGGGCCGATATAAATACGATGGGCACGTCGACAAAGGGTTCGCACTGCTGTTTGATGTATTTTTCATAATCTTTGATGGTGCTGGTTTCCTTGTCCTCCACCAGGTCCCATTTATTGGCGAGAATGACAATTCCCTTGTTGTTGCGCTGGGCCAGCCAAAAGATGTTTTCCACTTGTCCGTCAAAACCGCGGGTAGCGTCGAAAATGAGGATGACCACATCGCAATGTTCAATGGCGCGAACACTGCGCATTACCGAATAAAACTCCAGGTCTTCCTTAACCTTGCTCTTTTTTCGAATTCCCGCCGTATCGACCAGATTGAATTCAAACCCGAAGCGGTTATATTTGGTATCGATGCTATCGCGGGTGGTTCCGGCGATGTCGGTAACAATATAGCGGTCCTCGCCAATCAAGGCGTTGATAAAGGAAGATTTTCCCGCATTGGGGCGTCCTACCACGGCAAAACGCGGCAAATCGGCGGCATCTGCCTTTTCCTTTTCGGGCAAAACCTTTACCAGATCGTCCAACAGTTCGCCTGTGCCACTGCCATTGATACTGGAGATATTGTATTGGTTTTCAAAACCCAGGGCGTAGAATTCTGCCGCATCGTTTATTCGGGAGGTTGCATCTACTTTGTTCACGGCCAGGAATACGGGTTTTCTGGAGCGGCGCAACAATTTTGCCACGTCCTCATCCATTCCGGTAATGCCGCTTTCCACATCGACCATAAAAATGATGGCATCGGCTTCATCAATGGCCAGCTCTACCTGTTTGTCTATTTCGGCCTCTAAGATATCATCGCTTCCTTTTACATATCCTCCCGTGTCAATAAGGGAAAATTCCTTTCCGTTCCAGTCGCTTTTTCCGTAGTGTCGGTCGCGGGTCACTCCGCTAATGGCATCCACAATGGCTTCGCGACGCTGGATCATTCGGTTAAAAAAAGTAGATTTTCCTACATTGGGTCTTCCTACAACGGCAACTATACTCATACTCTTAATTTTAGAACCTGTGAAAATAAATCAGGGAGTGCAAAAATAGCTTTTAGTTATCAGAAAAAATACTATTTTCACCCCTTAAACCGCATGCTATTTTGGAAATAACAAACGAATTTGTTCTCCGGCCCCGATTTAAATTGGAATGTGATGTGGCCTGCGCCGGCCTACTGGAAAAAATAGCAACAGCACAAAAAACGGAAGAACGGTTTGGTATTTCCACCGTGGATAACCACGTTTTTATCCGCCTTCCCAAGGCCGAACAGCAATTTTGGTCGCCACAACTACATTTGGAGATAGTGGAAAGTTCGGATAACCGGTGTAGCCTCCATGGCTTTTTTGGTCCAAATCCTACCGTGTGGACCATGTTTATCTTTTTTCACGTAGTTGTGGGCACTCTCTTTTTGGCCGATATGGTGTGGTTGTATTCAAACGCCCAGCTCGGGTATGGCACCGCAATCCAAATGGCCATTGGCCTGGGCTTGGTCGCCACCTGGATATTGCTTTACATTGCCGGAAGTATTGGCAAGAAGAAGGGGAAGCAGGGAATGCGCAAACTGTATTGGTTTATGCTGAAAACCATTGAATAAGGTTCCTCGGTGCCTTCAACAAAATCTTTCCATTAAATTTTTACTAGCTGTTGTATCCAAAACGGCGCAATTGTCTTTCGTCACTTCGCCAGTTTTTGTTCACCTTTACGTATAACTCCAAGTGCACCTGCTTGCCGAAAAACTTTTCCAGGTCCTTCCGCGCTTCCATTCCCACGCGCTTGAGAGCCGTTCCTTTATGGCCGATGATTATCCCTTTTTGGGTTTCGCGCTCAACCATGATTATGCTGCGGATTCGGATTATATCTTCTTCCTCAAAAAATTCCTCGGTCTCAATTTCCACGGAATAGGGTATTTCCTTCTTATAGTGCATGAGGATTTTTTCGCGAATGGTTTCATTGACAAAAAATCGCTCGGGTCTGTCGGTAAGCTGGTCCTTGGGATAAAAGGGCGGCGATTGGGGAAGAAGCTCGAGAATTCTGTTGAAAACCTGGGCCACGCCAAAATTTTGCAGGGCCGAAATGGCAAAGATCTCGGCATTGGGAACCTTCTGCTCCCACAGCGCAACAGCTTCCTTTAGCATCTCTTCATTCCCCTTGTCTATTTTGTTGATAAGAAGAAGCACCGGAATCTTGGCATTTGTGATCTTTTGGAAAAACGCTTCATCTTTCAATTCCTTCTCCCCCAGTTCCACCAGATATAAAAGAATATCGGCATCCTCAAATGCAGATTTTACAAATTCCATCATGCTCTCCTGCAGTTGGTAGGCCGGTTTAATAATTCCGGGCGTATCGCTAAAAAGCACTTGAAAGTCCTCACCATTTACAATGCCGAGAATTCTATGCCGAGTGGTCTGGGCCTTGGAGGTAATGATGGACAGTCTTTCGCCGACAAACGCATTCATCAACGTGCTCTTGCCCACATTCGGGTTGCCAATTATATTTACATATCCCGCTTTGTGTGGTGCCATAATTATTCGGTTTGTAACAAAAATACGGTGAATTTTTTACGAAATACCCTATTTTGTGCCGAATAAAACCTTTTTATGCCGAAACAATACCCCATTAGCCGGCAGAAGTCTTTCGCCTATCGACATTTCGGGCGCGGCAGGATGGCGACGAGCATTTATTAATGTTTGAATTGCCTATTTTTGCACTATGCTGTTTCCGAAGAAAAAAATAGAACTTGAGGATGGCGATTATTACCTTACTCCTGAAGGATATCGCTGCTTTACCGAACAATACCACTTAAAGCGCGGCTATTGCTGCCAAAGCGGGTGCAGGCATTGTCCCTATGGGTTTGATAAAAAGAGAGGTGGGTAGGGGTTGGTTTTGGCGATTGGAACAGTGAACAGAGAACAGAATAGAGAGCAGAGAATAGAGAGGAGAGACTTGAGACTTGTGTACGTCCCTGAATTTTGAATCTCGAATGAACAGAGAACAGCACTTTTGGCTTGAAACAAATTACAATAGAAATGACTTTCAAAGAACAAATACAACAAGGAATTCCAGCTAAACTTCCGGAGAAGAGGGAATTTGACAAATCGGTAAACCACGCGCCCAAACGCAAGGAAATTCTTTCCGAAGAAGAAAAAGAGCTTGCCCTGCGCAATGCCCTGCGCTATTTTCCACCTGCGCACCATGCCGAACTGCTTCCGGAGTTCAGGGAGGAGCTGGAAAGATATGGCCGCATTTACATGTACCGCTTTCGCCCCCATTACAAAATGTATGCGCGGGCCATAGAGGAATATCCGGGAAATTCCCTGCAGGCAAAAGCCATTATGTTGATGATCCAGAACAATTTGGATTATGCCGTGGCCCAGCATCCGCACGAATTGATCACCTACGGGGGAAATGGCGCGGTATTCCAAAATTGGGCCCAGTATCTCCTCACCATGCAATACCTATCGCAAATGACGGACGAGCAGACGTTGGCCATGTATTCCGGACACCCCATGGGGTTGTTTCCTTCGCATAAAGAAGCCCCGCGGGTAGTGGTGACCAATGGCATGATGATTCCCAACTATTCCAGCCAGGACGATTGGGAAAAATATAATGCCCTGGGCGTTACCCAATACGGACAGATGACGGCGGGAAGCTATATGTACATCGGGCCGCAGGGAATTGTCCACGGCACCACCATAACGGTATTGAACGGTTTTAGAAAAATAAACAAGGAACCTAAAGGAGGGTTGTTTGTCACCTCCGGACTTGGCGGCATGAGCGGTGCCCAGCCCAAGGCAGGTAACATTGCCGGCTGTGTGACCGTTTGCGCAGAGGTAAACCAAAAAGCTACAGAGACCAGACATTCGCAGGGATGGGTGGATGAGGTAATCTCAGATTTGGACAAATTATCTGCACGGGTGAAGAAAGCTGTTGCAAATAAAGAAACCGTTTCCATTGCATACGATGGCAATGTTGTGGAGGTTTGGGAAAAATTTGCAGACGAAAACATCCATATCGATTTGGGAAGCGACCAAACCAGCCTGCACAATCCGTGGGCAGGCGGCTACTACCCGGTAGGCCTTTCCTACGAAGAGGCCAATAAACTAATGGCCAACCATCCGGAAGAATTTAAAAAGGAAGTACAGAAAAGCTTGCGCCGGCAAGTGGAGGCCATCAACAGGCATACGAAAAAGGGAACCTATTTTTTTGACTATGGCAATGCCTTCTTGCTGGAAGCCTCAAGGGCGGGCGCAGATATCTTTTCCGAAGAAAAGGGGAAGGAGTTTAAATATCCATCCTATGTGCAGGACATCATGGGGCCGATGTGTTTTGATTATGGATTTGGGCCCTTCCGCTGGGTGTGCACCTCCGGCAAAAAATCGGACTTGCAAAGGACAGATGCTCTCGCCACGGAAGTATTGGAAGAATTGATGAAAAATTCGCCGGCGGAAATCCGCCAACAAATGCAGGACAATATCACCTGGATAAAAGGCGCACAGCAAAACAAATTGGTGGTGGGCTCGCAAGCGCGCATTCTTTATGCCGATGCAGAGGGAAGGATAAAAATAGCCACTGCCTTTAACAAAGCCATTTCACGAGGGGAAATAGGTGCGGTGGTATTGGGTCGCGACCATCACGACGTTTCGGGAACCGATTCGCCTTATAGAGAAACATCAAATATTTACGACGGAAGCCGATTTACCGCCGATATGGCCATTCAAAATGTAATAGGCGACAGCTTTAGGGGAGCCACATGGGTGAGCATCCACAACGGTGGCGGCGTAGGCTGGGGAGAGGTGATCAACGGCGGTTTCGGAATGGTTCTTGATGGTAGTACAGACGCCCAGCGAAGGCTGGAGAGCATGTTGTTCTGGGATGTAAACAACGGAATATCACGCCGCTCCTGGGCCAGAAACGAAGGGGCCGTCTTTGCCATAAAACGGGCGATGGAGCACAACCAGAATCTGAAAGTGACCCTACCCAATTATGTGGATGACGCTCTTTTTGAATGATTTTTTCCCTAACTTTATTGAAAAGGAAAAAATACCGTGAATAACCTCAAAAAAAAATGACACTATGAAAACATTAAAATTTCTTCCGCTTTTGCTGCTCCTTGTCCTTACCTCCTGCACCACCGTACGTGTGGCCACGGATTACGACAAGGATGTGAATTTCAACCAGTACCGCTCTTTTGCCTTTTACAAACCGGGAATTGACAAGGCCCAGATAAGCGATTTGGACAAGAAGCGAATACTTCGTGCCATTGAAACCGAGCTATCTTCAAAAGGAATGGTAAAAAGTGAAAATCCCGATCTGTTGGTCAGCATCTTTACCAAGGAAAAAGAGCGTATCGATGTGTACAACAACAACTTTGGTTATGGGTGGGGCTGGAATCCCTATTGGTATGGGGCCTACAATACCAGCAATGTCTCCAGAACGGCAGAGGGCACGCTTTTTATTGATTTAATCGACGCCAAAACCAATAATCTGGTGTGGCAAGGAATGGGAAGCGCCGATCTGGTAACATACGATATGGAGAAAAAAGAAGCCCGAATCCGCGAGATCGTCTCTAAGATCCTTGCCAAATATCCACCTGCAACCGAATAAAGAATATCGAATAATGAATATCGAATATCGAAAGAATAGAGAACAGAGAACAGAGACAACTGTACGTTGTACGTCCCTGATATAGGTTGACCACTTAAAGAGTGGAAAACTATGAAAGCAAATGTACGGAGTATCCGCAAGCAGCGTAAATACTCGATTGAATTTAAAAAAAGGATTGTTGCAGATTTTGAAAGTGGCAAGTATAGCG